>Ga0315547_1000034_pt1 | contig 178685 bp, 173 predicted proteins | sample SalMarSW160240MG_2_FD_202542 | JGI IMG/M metagenome (GOLD analysis project Ga0315547, IMG submission 202542) | Salt marsh sediment microbial communities from the Plum Island Ecosystem LTER, Massachusetts, United States - Salt Marsh Sediment SW1601-240 ... | reverse complement strand
TTCTATAACCGACAGCGCCGGCAAGAAAAACTGGGGTTCCTGTCACCGGCGGCATATGCCCGGAAATTCTATGCCGGACTGCTGGCGGTATGAAAGGTTTGGTGTACACTATTGCCATCCGACCTCATAGCCTTGATCAATCACAATTGCTTGGTAGTGACAAATTGGGATACAGGTCGGTACATTATGTAGCTATGTTTGATAAGGGGAGATGTCGATTACCCGAATATAAGCAATATGAAAATATTTATTTTGAAATTCAAATAAGAAGTATATTACAACATGCGTGGGCTGAAATAGAACATGACAGAAATTACAAATTCAGTGGCAAGTTACCTACTCAATTAGAGAGAAGGTTCTATTTAGTTTCTGGTATGTTAGAGTGCGCAGACCGTGAATTCGTAGCAATAGCTAGAGAAATAGATGTGTATAAAAACACTGTGGTTGAAGAGATAAATAAAGGTGATCTTGATATAGAAATCAACACAGCATCATTAAGAGAGTATATGACAAAGAAATTCGATAAACTAGTTAAAGAAAAACTGTTAATTACCGATATTGGAAGTAGTGAATTTGGTGCGAAGATTATTGAGGAACTGAATTTATATGGGATACGAAAAATAAGTCAACTAGATAAAATAATACCTGGGGATTATGAAGATAATATACTTAAGGAAAAACTGCATAGTCTGAATCTATTCGGATTTTTAAGACACATATTAATGGCAAATGATGCTAAGAAATACTTTGAAGTTTGTTGGCGAAAAGCATGGACAGCTATGCGAAGAGAAGATGTTGAATTTTTAGAAAAATACTTCGATGATGTAGCGTATATACGAAAATATGTTAAACACATAATTGGTTAGTTAAAATTCCTATAGAAGTAATTTAGTCCCCCTCCCCTTAAAGTGACATTATTCGCTTCTTTTTTACTCTCCACCCCTCTATAATAAAATCGTAAACGGTAAAGCGCCTTAAAAACTGAAAAAGTTCGCCCGCTTGCCATAACTCGAAAAACGAATACTTGAAGCTAATTAGCTACGGAAAAACCAAAAAATATTTTTAAAAACGAATAACGAATCATCCTCCCCTTTACCCCCCCCTCCCCATTTCCCTTTGTTTAAAAATTCCGTTAAAATAACCTTGAAATGAAAGACAGCTCGCCGCCTATTCGCCAGCAGTACCTCCGCATTAAGCGGCAGTACCCCAATGCCATCGTGCTGTTCCGGCTCGGCGACTTCTACGAGACCTTCGACGAGGACGCCAGGATAATGTCGCGGGAGCTGGAAATCGTGCTGACCTCACGCGAGATGGGCAAGGGCAACAAGGTGCCCCTGGCGGGCATACCGTACCACGCCCTGGACGGCTACCTGGCCAGGCTGATAAATCGCGGCTACAAGGTGGCCATCTGCGAGCAGCTTACCAAGCCGGGAGAGACGAAAGGCATGCTGGAGCGTGACGTCGTGCGGCTGGTAACGCCGGGCACGGTGGTGGAGCCGGGCCTGCTGGACAGCAAGAGCAATAACTACCTGGTAAGCGTGGCGGTGGGAGAAGGGGAGGTCGGCCTTGCCTTCGTGGATATCACCACCAGCGAGTTCGCCGTAACGCAGCTGTCTTTACCCAGGGCGATAACCGAGCTGGAAAGGTTGAATCCCTCGGAGGTAATCGCGTCCGAGGGGGCAGACCTCGAAGGTCTGGGACTTACCGATAACATTACGCGAATAGAAAACTACTGGTTCGAAAGTGAGGTGGCCGGGCAGACCCTCCTGGACCATTTCGGGGCGGCTTCGCTGGAGGGCTACGGCTGCGCCCACCTGCCGCTGGCTATCCGGGCGGCGGGGGCCATCGTACACTACGTGGAAAGCACGCAGAAAGCGGTGCTGGGACAGCTGACGCGCCTCTCCACCTACACCACCGACGACTTCATGGCGCTGGACGTGCAGGCACAGCGTAATTTAGAGCTCTTCCAGGGGGCAGGCTCGGGGACGGTCGAAGGCTCGCTGCTCTCGGTAATCGACATGACCAGAACGCCGATGGGCGGTCGGCTCCTGCGAAAGTGGCTGGGGCAGCCCAGACTGGACGTGGCGGAACTCGATAAAAGGCTGGACGCCATCGAGTGGTTTGTGGAGTCGTCACTCGCCCGCAACCAGGTGGTCGGCGTGCTGAAAGACGTGGCCGACCTGGAGCGGCTCATCAACCGGGTTCGGGGGGAGATAGCCATCCCGCGCGAGCTGGTCACTTTGAAACGCAGCCTGGAGTACGTCCCCAAACTTAAGGAAATAATCGAAAAAGCCGGCTATACCGCCAACATCAGCTGGCTAGTCGACGCACTCAAGCCCTGCGGGGAAGTCGTCGAGCTAATCGGCGGGGCGCTGGTAGACGAGCCTTCATCTTCTATCGGGGAAGGCGGTGTGATAAGACAGGGCTTCTCCGAGGAACTCGATAACCTCAAGATGACCTCCGGGAACGCCCGTAAATACCTCGCCAACTTGGAAAAGCAGGAAAAGGAACGCACCGGAATAAAGTCGCTGAAGATAGGCTTCAACAACGTCTTCGGCTATTATATTGAAGTCTCCAAAGCCAACCTGGGGCAGGTGCCGCCGGAATATATCCGCAAGCAGACATTAGTAAATGGGGAGCGTTATTTCACGCCGGAGCTAAAAGAATACGAGAGCCTGATACTGAACGCGCGCGACCGAATCGAGGAGATGGAAACGGACCTGTTCCGGCGGGTATGCCGGCAGGTGGCCACGGCCAGCGAACGCGTCCTGACACTGGGCGAAGCTTTTGCTAATCTTGATGTATTTTCCAGCCTGGCGGAAATCGCCGCGCGCTATAACTACACCCGCCCCGCCCTTGACGGCGGGAAGGAAATCGATATAAAGCAGGGCCGGCACCCGGTGGTCGAGCGAAGCCTGACCGACGGCGGTTTCGTGCCCAACGATATATGTTTATCCAACGACGACGCCCAGCTCATCGTGCTGACCGGCCCGAATATGTCGGGGAAATCGACGTATTTAAGGCAGGTCGCCCTCATCGTCCTGCTGGCGCAAATCGGCAGCTTCGTCCCGGCGGAGTCGGCCAGGATAGGCGTCGTCGACCGTATCTTTACGCGTATCGGGGCGCGGGACGACCTCGCCGCAGGGCAGTCGACCTTCATGGTGGAGATGGTCGAGACGGCCAACATCTTAAACAATGCCACCCCCCGCTCCCTGCTGATTCTCGACGAGATAGGGCGGGGTACCAGCACCTACGACGGACTTTCCATCGCCCGCGCCGTGGCGGAGTTCATCCACAACCACGCCGGACTGGGCGCCAGGACGGTCTTCGCCACGCACTACCACGAGATGGTGGCGCTGGCGGACTACCTGCCGCGGGTTAAAAACTTCAACGTGGCGGTCATCGAGGAGGCGGGGAAGGTGATATTCCTGCACAAGATAGTGCCCGGCGGAGTGGACAAGAGCTACGGCATCCACGTGGCGCAGCTGGCGGGACTGCCCAAATCCGTCCTCCACCGCGCCCGCGAAGTGCTGGACGAGCTGGAGAGCGACCGCCATGAAGCCCCGACCCAGAAGAAACGTAAAGAGCCCGCCCAGCAGATGCCGTTGTTCGGGGGGAGGTCCGCCTTGGAGGAGGAGTTTGAAAAGCTGGACGTAGACGGCATGACGCCCCTGGAGGCGCTTAATAAATTATACGAGTTGAAGAAGAAGGCGGGGGAGGGGTAAAGGGGGAAATTTTATTTATTTGTTTTGGTTCTCTTTAACTGGGCCTTTGTTCTCGTTTTTTCAATATTATTTAATTTTTTTAATATTTTATTTACATTATCTTGTAAGTTAGTAGTAGCATCACGTAATTCATTAAATAAAGGTTTTTGTTCTTTCTGCATGAGAGAGGCCATTCCAATAGCTATTACTGCTATACCTAGTCCAGTCATACTAATATCCCAACGAGTCATTATGGGTGCTATATCTATATTGAAAGAAATTAACATTATAACAAGCCCGAAATAGCCAAGTTTTAAGCTTGAGAAAGATACATACCACTCGGATTCTCTCAATCTTTTATAATATTGTGCTATTATGTCCAGAATGAAAGGTGTAAATAACAGAAAGATGAAAATGATGCTTATCCAAGTTGGCGCCTTTTCATCCCAAAGGGTATCCCTTACGGTTTCTAGCATGATGAAGACGAAAAAGGGAATTAGCATAATAATAATTGCAAGCTTGTTTTTAATTAGCATAAGTTCTACTCCTCCAATACATTTTATCTCGGCATAATTTACATAAATTATACTCCTGTCTGTCAACTTTGAGTTATCTATTCCCCACCCATGCCGCCCGGCAAAATCCCTCTCTAACTCTCCCTTTACCAAAGGGAGAGGATGACCGTGCAAATTCTTTATCTTTGCTTTAGGTTAATCAGTCTCCCTCCTTCGTAAGGAGGGATTAAGGGAGATTTTATAGCGGGGTGTTGACAAAAGTGTTGACAAATGAGCGTGTATGTTATATACTTAAGATTACTTAATCCCCGCCCGCTGGATGTGGTTTCGGCCATGTCCCCGGGCGGGTGTTATTTTAAGGGGTAGTTTGCACACCATAGTCTTTATTGATGGGCAGAATCTCTATCATAGTGCCAAGGATGCTTGGAGACCAATACCACCTGTCGGGCATTCAAAATACTCATATCCCAGCTATGACGTAGAGAAATTGGCTGTGGTCTTAGTGTCTAGATTCGCTGGGCGTGTACTTACACAAATACGTTTTTACACTGGTGTTCCAGACCCGAATCTTGGTGAAACAGAGCGTTTCTGGCATTATTTTTGGACAAGGAAACTCAGATATTTAAAAAGTCGTGATGTTGAAATTTACAAAGGGCGAATTAATCATGGGCAAGAAAAGGGAGTCGATGTTAGTATAGCCATTGACTTAATAAGATTGACCTATGAGAAACAATATGAAGTTGCTATCGTGATAAGCCAAGATTGGGATTTTGGACCGGCTGTTCGTCTTGCAAAGGAGATAGCGAAAAAACAAGACCGTCAGCTTGTCTTTGAATCTCACTTTCCTGTTGGCCTGGGAACTAAATCCGAGCGGGGTATCCCAGGTACAGTTTGGGTTCCAATTGACCAGGCTACCTATGATGCATGTTATGACCCCAGAGATTATCGAAGGCCATAAATTTATTTATCCCCCCCCTCATCTATTCCCACCCTGGCCGCCCCGAAAATCCCTCTCTAGCTCTCCCCTTACTAAGGGGAGAAGATGATAGCGCAAACCGTATGATTACGGTTGTATGCGAATCTGTCTCCCTCCTTCGTAAGGAGGGGATAAGGGAGATTTTTATAGCGGGGGCGTCTAAGAGGGGCGCAGCCCCTCTTTTTAAAAAATATTCCCCCTTCCCTTCACTGATACCCAAGGGAAGGGGGACACAAGGGGATAGGTTCACCACATAAAAAAGGCGGGGCCAAAGCATTACCCCTGCTTGACTAGTTAATGCCGTTGCGTATATGCTGAACTTACCACCGCAAACAATTAAAGAAGGAGGCCTGCTTATGGCTGTTAAAGTACCCGAAGGCTGGTATGATATCTCCGTCCCACTCAAGCAGGGGATGGTCTATTTCCCCACCGACCCCTTCCCCCCCAAGATTTACCGCCTCCACGACCGCACGATGGGCGCCAAGGTAGACATGTCCGTGCTGGAAATCATATCCCACACCGGCACCCACATCGACGCCCCGCTTCACTTCATCGCCGAAGGCTCCACTATCAGCGATATGCCCCTCGACGCCACCATCGGCCCCGCCCGAGTGATAGAAATCAAGGACCCGGAGAAGATTAAGATACCGGAACTGGAAAAGCACAACATCAAGAAAGGCGAGCGAATCCTCTGCAAGACGCGCAACTCCCCGATAACCTACGAAAGCGATAAGTTCGTCGAGGACTACGTCTACCTGGATAACGCCGCCGCCGATTACCTCGTTGAAAAGGGGATAATCCTCTTCGGAATCGATTGTATCACCATCGGACACATGAAAGAAGAAGACAACATCGCCCATACGCACGAGGCGCTGCTCGGGGCGGGCATCTATATCCTCGAGGACTGCGCCCTGGGCCATGTGCCGCCCGGCGAGTACGAACTGCTCTGCCTGCCGCTCCTCATGTACAAAGGCGATGCCGGACCCTGCCGCGCCATTCTAAGACCGTTGCGGTAGCGAAAATAGAGAAGAGGGGGCGCAAGCCCCCTCTAAAATATTCTTCCACCTTCCCTGATGTATTGATGAAAGGGAGGGAGACGCAGGGAAATAGTTTCACCGCTAATAATATCCTTAAAAAGAGATTTTTAACATCTTCTTAATATTCATATTGGTAAAATATTTATAGGGGAGAAACTAAAATACGGGGTTACCCCTTACCAAAGGTACGGGTTTAAAAGTTGACCCCGTAAGGCGGGGGCATGCTACAATATATATAAAGGCCGGGGTAACCTAGAACTACCCTTAACCGTTATAGAAAGTAAGGGTAGTTTTTTTTGTGACTTTTTTGTTAGGTTTCTTACGCTTTTTGTGATTTGGATGTATCGTGCCCTTTGTAAGATTGGAAACGATTCCGTCGTTTTCTAAAAGTATTTATTAAGCAGGGAGAAATGTGGCTAGAATCAAGAGCAACACTATAAATATTGACGGACTGGACGTCCATTACTACACCGCCGGTGAGGGAGAGCCGCTGGTGGTGATTCACGGGGGAGGTGGGGATGCCCGCACCTGGTGGGACAACATCACCGAGCTGTCCAAGAAATACACGGTCTACGCTCCCGACCTGCCCGGCTACGGCGGCAGCCAGCCCCTCGACGGCACCTACTTCATCCCGGAACTATCGGAATTCGTAGAGAAGTTTGCCGGTAAACTGGGGCTGGAAAGTTTCAACCTCGTGGGGCATTCGCTGGGCGGCGGCGTCGCCCTCGACTATGCCTTAAAGTCGCCCCATCGCGTCAAGAAGCTGGTGCTGGTGAGCAGCCTGTGCCTGGGGAGGGAAATAGCCTTCTGGGTAAGGCTCCTGTCGATTCCGGCCCTGATAAGTTCCGTGGGGGCATTGTCCGTGGCGGTGTTGAAGGGCATGAAATGGCTGATTATGCATATGCTGAATCCTGCCCAGATTATCATGCCGCTTTCACCGGCCAGCATGGCCGTCGGCGGCAGTATCACCACCTTCAGGCAACAGTCCCTGGTGCTGGAAAACCGACTCTCCGAGATAAAGGTGCCGACGCTGCTGGTGTGGGGGGAGAAGGACCCCATCGTGCCGGTAAGGCACGCCTATGCGGCGGCCAAAGTCATTCCCGATTGCCAGGTGAAGATATTCGAAAGTCGAGGCCACAACGTCCACCGCGACGAGCTAAGGCAGTTTTCGGATACTCTTAACGGGTTTCTGGGCTAGTCCTTCTCTGCAGCCCTGTAAGCGCTCTGGTAATCCTTGAACTCCCGGATGATATCTTTATGCCTGACAAGCGCCTCACCTATGCCGTACTGCTTGCTCATGCGTAAAGGCACGCAGCAGCATGAACAGCATGAGCATATCGCGTAATAATCCCCCCGGCACTTGGCGATGGAGAGTATCAGACCCCGCCGGTGGCTGTCCCGCAGGATTTCGATGGCTTCTTCCCGGGTGATTTCGTGCGAGTTCTGGGATATCATCGCGTGCTGGAGGACGTGGTGAGTCGGCCCCAGCAGTATCTCGTTATCCAGGGGATTATCGCAGTTACGGTAAAGCAGGCGGCAGGTGCAGGGAGCCGCGGCCACGCCCTCGGCGATATTTACAAGCTCTTCCGACTCCGTCGGCGTGAGCAGGAAGACGCGGTGCATATTCTTGCCGTACGCATTGGCAACCCGTCTCACCAGCCGCCCGAGCAGGGGGATTTTCGTACAGCGGGCGAAGAACATGTATACTCTAAGGATATTGTTGCGGTTGCCGCCATAGAATTTGAGAGTATGGTGCATTATATATATCCACCTATCTTAGAGACGCGGTTTGCAGATAAGCTCTTTCACCTTGAGATTAAAGAAGCGATGAACGTAATCTGGCTGCAATACAAACGCCGTATCGGCGCCCCGCCCCGTGCCGCCGATGGAAATAATCTCTTCATCAGTGCGCAACAGTCCGGCGTCCGCCGCCATAGCGGCAATCTCCAGGGCTACCTTGGTGCCCTGTCCGAATGTCCGCAGCGTCATGGCGATAATATCGCCGATAACCGGCTGTGGAGGCGGGGGGGCGTCTCCTCGACCCAGCGCGCGGTGAATGCCGCCGAAGGCATGGGTGGTGGTGAGTATGATACCGCCCTTGCCCTCGACGATTTTGCGGTTCTCGTCGGTAAATTCCTGGGAATTAGGCTCGCGGAAGCCGGCGACGTGAGTCACCACGATTACCTTATAGCCCTTGAATACGTCCACCGTTTTAACGGCCGTCTTGCCGACGGTTGAAGCTACCACGGCCGTTTTAATGCCCAGTTCGTCCGCCCGGGCTTTAGCCAGGGCGAGTGTTTTATCGGTATTCTCGCCGCCGGGTTTATCAAAATAAGTTGTCTTGGCTTCCATTTTTCTCCTTTTAGTACGGGCAGATTTAAGTGGAAAAATTAACGGTTCTCACACCTGGAGTCTAACATTCGGTCGTTGTGTGTTTCAAGCCGGTATGCAAAAAGATGATAATTGCCTGCCGATGTTCAGTATGATATAGTTTGAATAAATGAAAAATCAGTCTGATTTTATAACTTCCGGCGGGATAACCTCGCCCGGGGGTTTTCTGGCCGGTGCCACCAGTGCCGGTATCAAATATAAAAACCGACCCGACCTCGGTATACTCTTTTCCGAAACCACCTGCACGGCGGCGGCCGTTTTCAGCACAAATAAAGTCAAGGCGGCGCCGGTTATCCTTTCGCAAAAGCGATTGCAGGACGGCAAAGCCAGGGCTGTGGTGATAAACAGCGGCTGTGCCAACGCCTGTACCGGCGAGAGAGGCATGAAAGATGCCTTGGAGATGGCGGAACTGGCCGCCCAGCACGTGAGAGTGGCGGCGGATGATGTCCTGGTGGCCAGCACCGGTGTTATCGGCACGATGCTGCCGATGGAGAGTATCGGGGACGGCATCGCGGGATTAAAGCTTACCGCCGAAGGCGGCCGCGAGCTGGCCAGGGCGATAATGACCACGGATACCGTGCCTAAAGAGGTGGCCGTCAGGGCGGACGGTTTTGCCATCGGCGGAATGGCGAAGGGTTCCGGGATGATTCATCCCAACCTGGCTACCATGCTATGTTTTCTAACGACCGATGCCAATGTGGAAACCGGTTTTCTAAAGGTGGCCCTGAAAGAGGCCGTGGACGCTTCTCTGAACATGGTCTCCATCGATGGGGACAATAGCACCAACGATATGGCGCTAATCATGGCTAACGGAAAGGCAGGAGGCGAACCGGTCGCTGGGGGGAGTCGGCAGGCAGATATATTTCAGGAGGCATTGAATAAAGTCTGTGTCCACCTGGCTAAAGCGATAGCCCGCGATGGCGAAGGCGCTACCAGGCTCATCGAGGTGAGCGTCAATAGCGCGGCCAGCCTGGCCGATGCCAGAATGGCGGCAAGGACAATTGTCGGTTCGTCGCTGGTGAAGGCGGCGGTACACGGCAGCGACCCCAACTGGGGAAGGATTATAGCAGCGGCCGGCCGGAGCGGCGCGGAGCTTCAAGAGAAGAACCTTAATCTTGAGATAGGCGGTGTCTGTCTGGTAAGGGGTGGGTCGGCTGTCTCTTATAATAAAGAGAAAGTGGTGAAGCATCTGGACGGCGATGAAGTGCGTATAAGTTTAAATCTCAACAAAGGGAGCGCCAAGGCTACGGCCTGGGGTTGTGACCTTTCCGAGGAATATGTCACTATTAACAGCGAATACACGACGTGACATTAATAAGGGTTGGAAGCAGATGAAAGACATTACGGTGATAAAAATAGGCGGGTCCACCTTCGGGAGCCGTGACACCACCATCGAGGACATCGTGGCCCTGCAGAAAAAGGGCGAAGCGATGGTGGTGGTGCACGGTGGAGGCAGTACCGTCACCGACTGGCTAAAGCGTCAGGGAGTCGCCACGAAATTTGTCCGCGGTGAGCGGGTTACCGATTTGCCTGCGCTGGAAGTGGTTGCCGCGGTGCTGGCCGGACTCGCCAACAAGGAAATCACGGCGGCAATCAATGTCAGGGGCGGGCGAGCTGTCGGCATCAGCGGCGTCGACGGAGCCCTCATGGAGAGCAAGGCGAAAAATCAGGAGATGGGATACGTGGGGGAGGTGGTGAAGGTTAATACGGCCGTCCTGGAAACGCTACTTAAAGCGGGCTTTATACCCGTTGTCTCTCCCATCAGCCTGTACTCGATTGATAAACCCGGTGATGCCCCGGCGATTATAAACGTTAACGCCGACCCCGCCGCCGGCGACCTGGCGGAGGCTCTGGGGGTAAAACGCCTCGTTTTCCTGACCGATGTCGGCGGCATAACCGATGCCTCCGGCGACGTGCTATCCAGGATATCAGCGGGTGAGGCAGAGGAGCTTATATCTTCCGGGGTGGTTTCCGGTGGCATGATTCCCAAGATAAATGCCTGCCTGAAGGCTTTAAATACAGGCACGATTACGCGTATAATAGATGGTATAAAGCCTCATGCCCTGCTGAAGGAATTCGACGGGCAGGACGGCGGCACGACGATATATAAATAAGAAGGGGAGTTTAAGAGGGGTGAAACCCCTCTTCCCTAAAAATCCTCCCCCTAATCTAAGATAAGGAAATAAAATGACTGACTGGCAGAAACTGGAAAATAAAATATACATGCAGACGACGGTACGGGTGCCGGTAACCCTGGTGAGGGGGGAAGGCGCGCGCGTATGGGACGATAAAGGAAAAGAATATCTTGACTTCGTGGCGGGATGGGCTGTAGATAGCCTGGGGCACTGTCACCCGGTGATAGTCAAGGCTCTCAACGAGCAGGCGCGTACCCTCGTGCAGACCTCAAACCAGTTCTACACAATCCCCCAGGTTCAGCTGGCGGAGTTACTTGTAAAGAACAGCTGTATGGACAGGGCATTTATCTGCAACAGCGGGCTGGAAGCCAACGAGGGTGCCGTTAAACTGGCCCGACGCTACGGCCATCTTAAGCTGAACGGCGCCTACGAGGTGATTACGACTATGCAGTCATTCCACGGTCGTTCCCTGGCCATGACGGCTGCCAGCGGACAGCCCAACATGCACGCGCCGTATGTCCCGCTGCCGGAAGGTTTTATCAACGTGGCGAACAACGATATCCAGGCGATAAAATCGGCCACCACGGAGAAAACGTGCGCCGTGATGCTGGAGCCGATACAGGCGGAGGGGGGCGTTAATTTATCCGATGACGATTACCTCGAAAAAGTGAGAGAGTGGTGCGACCGCCAGGGTATTTTGCTGATACTGGACGAAATCCAGACAGGAATAGGCCGACTCGGCGCGTTGTTCGGTTACGAGTTGTACGGTATAGAGCCTGATATAATGACTCTGGCCAAGGGGTTGGGTGGAGGCATACCCATCGGGGCGCTGCTGGCCAAGGAAAAAGCCTCCGTTTTCGCGCCCGGCGACCACAATTCTACCTTCGGCGGTAATCCGGTTACCAGCGCCGCCGCCTGTGCCGTGTTGAAATACGTTGTTGATAACGATATCCCCGGTAACGTGAAAAAAGTCGGGCGGTACCTCATGGAGGGGCTGCAAAAATTAATGAAAAAATACTCTTTTATTACCGAAGTTCGCGGGCGCGGATTTCTGGTGGCCATAGAATTCGATGATGACATAGCTCAAGACGTGTTACTGGCCTGCCTTGAGAAAGGGCTGCTGGTAAATAAGCTCAAACCGGGCGCTATCCGCCTGATACCCCCGCTGATTATCGGCAATAAAGAAGTCGAACAGGCTATCGGCATACTGGACGAGGTATTTTCTGGAATTATCAAGTAAATATTGCTAGAATAAGGTCGAAGAGACGGTAATGTTAAAAAAATACGGCAGCCTGGGGATTGTGGCGATACTGGTGATATTGCCACTGATTTCTATCGTTTGGCTGACTATATTTAATTCAGAGGTCGGAATGGCTAAAGATATTGGGATACAAGAACCGCCCCTGTCCGAATATGATTACTCTTCCGTGCCGCAAACGGTAATTGACGACGCCGTTGAGCTTGCCGGCGAGTTGATAGGGGAGAATATCCAGGATTTCGTAGACCAGCTTCTGGCGATGTACACGGAGGTTAAAGACCTGGATGTAGTTATCGTCTTTAATTCGGGTGGTTGGGGGTGGAATTTAACAAATGAAACGCCCGGCTGGGCCAGTATTCTCGATGGCATAGAATCACAACTGGCGAGCCAGGGATATGATTCCGAGGTATTGAACTACCGGCGGACCGGCAGCGGCATGACGGGATGTCTCAAAGAGTTTTACGAAGCGGCTGCTCGCTATCCGCACAAGGCCAAAGACCTGGCCTGGCGGGTTGAGTTTCTTACCGACCATCTTCCCAACTTGAGGGTGATTGTCGCCGGTGAGAGCACCGGAACGGTAATTACCGATAAGACTATGATAATTTTAAAAGACAAGCCGCAGGTCTACAGCATCCAGACGGGCACCCCTTTCTGGCATAAGCCTGCGGCGCTGGACAGGACGCTGCTGATGAACAGTAACGGAAGAGGTATAGATACTTTCAGCTACGGCAATATTCCTGCCATGATATGGGCTACCGTCAAGGGATGGTTCGGTCTGTCATCGCCGGATGATAATCCGGGCAATATATTGAGCTGGTTGAAGGCGCCCGGACATGACTACTCGTGGCAGTACCCCGGCGTCTGTTCCGAGGTTGAGAAATTCCTGAATGAAAATTTCGATAAAAAAGAATGATAGCATTTATTGAGGGAGGAATGGAGTGACGGACAAGGTAGTACTGGCTTATAGCGGCGGCGTGGATACCTCGGTAGCCGTCAAGTGGCTGCACGAGAAATACAACCTGGATGTTATCGCCGTGACCATAGATGTAGGCAATGAAAAGGACTTTTCAGCCGTCCGCGAGAAAGCGCTCAATGTCGGCGCTGTCAAGGCACTGGTTATCGACGGCAAAGAGCTGCTGGTAAAATATTTCCTCTTCCCGGCTTTACAGGCCAACGCCCTTTACGAAGGGCAATATCCGCTGGCTACGGCCCTGTCGCGACCGCTCATGGCCAAGCTGCTGGTGGACACGGCGGCAGCCGAAGGCGCGGTGGCGATAGCCCACGGCTGCACCGGCAAAGGCAACGACCAGGTAAGGTTCGAGGTGGGCATTAATGCCCTGGCCCCGGATATGAAAGTCCTGGCACCCGCCCGCGAATGGGGGATGACCCGCGATGAAACGATAGCTTATGCCGAGAAACACGGCATACCCGTTCCAATTACCGCCAGGAGCCCGTATTCAATCGACGAATGTATATGGGGTCGGGCAATCGAGTGCGGCGTCCTGGAGGATGCCTGGGTAGAACCGCCGGTCGATGTGTACAAATGGACCAGTTCCCCGCAGGAAGCCCCGGATAAGCCGCAGTATATAGAAATCGGGTTTGAGAAGGGTATCCCGGTAACAATCGACGGTAAGGAAATGGACGGACTCTACCTGATTAACGAGATGAACGAAATCGCCGGGCGGCATGGCGTGGGTAGAATAGACCACATTGAAAATCGTGTCGTCGGCATAAAGTCGCGGGAAATTTACGAGGCGCCGGCGGCAATCGTCCTCATCCAGGCCCACCAGGCGCTGGAAGCCATGACGATGTCCAGGGACCAGCTGCGCTTCAAGGAGAAGGTGGCCGTGGAAATGTCCGACCTTATCTATGACGGCCTGTGGTTCAGCCAGCTGAACCGTGACCTGTCTTCTTATATAATAAGTTCCCAGCGTTACGTCACCGGCACGGTCAGGATGAAGCTGTTCAAGGGTTCGGCAACCGTGATGGGGCGGAAATCTCCGTGGTCGCTTTACAATCTTGCCCTGGCTACATATGATAAGGGCGACCAGTTCAACCAGAAAGATGCCGAAGGCTTTATACATCTCTGGGGGCTGCCGGTCAAGACACAGGCGCAGATACAGTTGCTGGGGGATAAGGAGGGGCCTCTAAGCATCATGGGGCCTCCGAAGCCAGAAAATAGAACTAGAGTGAGGAGTTTTGAAGAAGTTTGGCAAAACATTAAGAAATTACAGGGTGAAGACGTTTACACACTTCGTTATCACCATAAAAACAACATTGTGAAAGTCGATGAAACGGGATTAAAAAGACTTCCAAATGGTAGTGATTATTCTTACTTTATTACTAAAGGGACATTTAAAACGGTGTGGAGAAAGCTGATAAAAGACGGAGAGTTTGTACCCGTGGAGGAAGGCGGGTATTACTTTGCCTGTGCGTGCATAGCACATCTGCATCTGCCCGAGGTTAATTATTCTTTTGAAGATGGAATTTTACGCTTATCTCTGAGAAGTGGGCATTAAATGAGTCACATACGCAGTCGTTTCAGCAAACCGGCTGATAAACTGGTGACGCAATACACCGCCTCCCTCCCCTTCGACCAAAGATTGTACCGGCAGGATATTGCCGGCAGCATCGCCCACGCTAAAATGCTCGCCAGACAGGGCATCATCTCCGCCGCAGAATCCGCTGAAATTACCGCAGGGCTTGAGGCTATACGCGCCGAAATAGAACAGGGCAAGTTCGAGTTCAAGACGGAGCTGGAAGATGTTCACATGGCTATCGAGTCCCGCCTTATCGAGAAAATTGGGGAGGTGGGGCGAAAGCTGCATACCGCCCGCTCCCGCAACGACCAGGTGGCACTGGATATGCGGCTCTTCACCAGAGAAGCCATCGCCGATACTCTCAACGGCATAAGGGAATTTCAGAGGGCGTTACTTGACATTGCCGAAGCCAATAAAGAAGTTGTCATGCCCGGTTATACCCATTTGCAAATAGCGCAGCCGGTGCTGCTGGCGCATCACCTCCTGGCCTACTTCGAGATGCTCCAGCGTGATACCATGCGTTTCAGCGTTTGCCTTATACATGTCGATGTGATGCCGCTGGGCAGCGGGGCGCTGGCGGGGGTCGCCTACGATATCGATAGAGAGTTCCTCGCCAAAGAGCTTGGCTTCAGTAATGTCAGCCGGAACAGCCTTGACGCCGTATCCGACCGCGATTTTGCCCTGGAGTACGAGGCCGCCGCAAGCATCTGTATGATGCACCTTTCCCGCCTCGCCGAGGAAGTCGTGCTGTGGTCTTCGGCGGAGTTCGACTTTATCGAGCTTGACGAGGCGTATGCCACCGGCAGCAGTATCATGCCCCAGAAGAGGAACCCGGACGTGGCTGAGCTGGCCCGCGGTAAGACGGGGCGCGTCTTCGGCAGCCTGATGGCACTCCTGACGACGATGAAGGGACTGCCCCTCGCCTATAACCGGGACATGCAGGAGGATAAAGAGGGCTTTTTCGACACGGTGGATACGCTGCTCTCCACGCTTAAAATCTTCGCGGGCATGGTGAGGACTATACAGGTAAAATCGGCAAATACCGCCAAGGCAGTTGAACGCGGTTATATACTGGCGACAGATTTGGCTGACTATCTGGTAAAGAAGGGCGAAGCCTTCCGCGCGGCGCACGATATCGTCGGCAGGCTGGTGAGCTATGCCGCGGAAAAGGGAAAAACGTTCGCGGAAATCGGTATTAGCGAATACAGAAAATTCTCGCCGTTGTTCGGGGATGACGTCCGCGAAATCAGTATAAAGTCGTCTCTAGCTGCCAGAAATGTAATCGGTGGGACAGCCCCGAAGCGTGTCAAACAGGCGTTGGCCAAAGCAAGGAAGATGGTGGGGGAGGGATAGCAATTTGACCGTCGGGGAAGGCCGGGGGGTGTTAAGCGTTAGCGATTTTCTGCTGCGTACGCAGACACCTGGTGCAGAGGTTCATCCGTTTTGCCTGTCCATCAATGTATACCGTTGCGGGATGGATATTGGGTATCCAGCGGCGATTAGTGCGGCGCTTGGAGTGACTGACATTATGACCGAACTGCGGCGTTTTACCGCATAGATCGCACTTCAATTACTGACTCCTTTGAATAACAGAAAGGCTATTGCATTATTTACTAATACATAGTAACATAGTGAATCAAGATTAGCAAGAAGTGCATCCTTGATGGGGAGTTAAGTTCGGGTTATCTAGCAAGGATGGTGTAATATGAGCCAGATAAAATCCGTGGCCGGCCAGGACCTTAGAGATATGTTCTCGGCGGCTACCTCATGGTTGGAGAAAAGCTCTGCCGATATTGACGCGTTGAATGTTTTTCCGGTGCCGGACGGCGATACCGGGACGAACATGATGCTGACGATGCGCTCGACGATGGAGGAGGCCTACCGTGCCCCGGACCACAGCGCGGCGGGTATTGCCCATGCCATGGCCAGAGGCGCTCTCATGGGCGCCCGCGGTAACAGCGGCGTTATCCTGTCGCAGATTTGGCGCGGCCTGGCGCAGGGCCTGGAAGAGAAGGAGACCTTTACCGCCGCCGACCTGGCCGCAGCCTTTCAGCAGTCGGCGCAAATTGCCTATAAAGGGGTGAGCAATCCGGTCGAAGGGACCATGCTCACCGTTATGAAAGACGCGGCGAAAGCCGCCCAATCGGAGGTTGACGCCGACAACGAAGATATAATAGCAGTTTTAGAAGCGACAGTGAACGCCGCCGCCGAATCCGTGGCCAATACGCCGATGCTTCTGAAAGTATTGAAGGACGCCGGCGTGGTAGACGCCGGTGGGCAGGGCGTCTACACGATTCTGGAAGGGGCGCTGCGCTTTCTCCGGGGGGAAACGGAGCTGATGCGCCTGCGGAAACCGCAGATAATCGTCAGCGAGCTGCCCCATTCCGCTTCGATGCCGCAGTCCGCGGTTGTCGATGAAGTACCTTACGGCTATTGTACCGAGTTCCTGCTGAAGGGAGAAGAGCTGGAGCCGGAGGTTATCAAAAAGCGACTGTTAAAGAAAGGTGAATCGCTGATTGTCGTCGGAGACGATACGGCGGTGCGTATTCATATCCATACGCTGACGCCCGGCAATATCCTCCAGCTTGCCGCCAAGCTGGGTACGATGCACCAGGTAAGCATCAGGAACATGGACGAGCAGCACCAGGACTTCCTGGAAATGCAGAAAGAGAGGATGCCCACCACCGATACGGCCGTTATCGCGGTAGCTGCGGGAGACGGCCTGGCCGATGTCTTCGGCAGCCTGGGGGCAGCCGCGGTTGTGCCCGGGGGCCAGACCATGAATCCCAGCACTAAGGACATCCTACAGGTGGTAGAGTCAACCCTCTCCGATAAGGTTATCATCTTACCCAATAATAAAAACATCATAGCCGCCGCCAACCAGGTGCAGTCCCTGACTCAGAAAAAGATAGCGGTAGTCCCCACTAAAACAATCCCGCAGGGCGTGGTGGCACTCCTGTCATTCGACTACGAGGCGGAGTTCAATACGAACGCCGAAATTATGGAAAAAGCCCTTCCATCGGTGAAAACTATCGAGATTACACGCTCGGTGCGCGCCACCAAGATAAACGGCCTGAAAATTAAGCGTAAGCAGCCAATCGGGCTGCTCGACGGCGAGCTTATAGCGGTGGGCGATACCAACCTCGATGTTCTTAATCAACTCCTGTCCAGGCTGGACCTGGAAAAGGCCGAGGTGGTTACCTTATATTTCGGGGAAGATGCCGAAGCAGAGGAAACCGAGCAGATCAATGACGGTATTATGGAGAAATATCCTCACTTACAGGTAGAATTGATTCGTGGCGGTCAACCGCATTACAGCTATATCATATCCATTGAATAGAAAGGCGGTATACGGGGATGGCAGTGAAAATAGTAACAGATACATTATCCGATATCACCAGCGACCTGGCCGAAGAATTGGGGATTACCGTTGTACCCCTGTACGTGCGTTTTGGCGAGACAATCTATAAAGACAGGGTGGAAATCACCAGCGAAGAATTCTACCGTAAATTGGTAAGTGAGGCTAATTTACCATCTACAACGCAGCCGACTCCCAATGATTTTTTACAGGTATACGAAGCCCTGGCAAAGGAAACCGATGAAATACTGGTAATAGTCGTCTCCGGCAAGCTAAGCGGCACCTATCAATCGGCGACCCAGGCCAAGGAATTGATGAAGGGGAAGTGCCGCATCGAAGTTGTCGATTCGCTCTCGGTAGCCATGGGCATGGGATTGATAGTAGTTTCCGTAGTCAATGCCGTCAAGGGCGGTGAAAATCTGGATGAGGCAGCCGACCTGGCACGCGGGGCGATAGCGCGGTCGCATCTCGTAGCCTATTTCGATACGCTTAAATACCTTGCCAAGGGCGGACGTATCGGCAAGGCCAGCGGGCTGCTGGGTTCGTTGCTATCTGTAAAACCGATACTTACTATCAGAGATGGTGAAATGGCTCCGTTAACGAGGGTACGCTCTTTAAGCGCGGGTCTCGATTATATATATAATTACGTCGCCGGATTTTCCAATATCGAAGGGATGGCCGTGGAGCACGCCACGACTCCCGATGACGCCGACCAGTTGGTAGAGCGCCTCGGTAAGATTTATCCTAAAGAGCGTATCTATCGCTCGGTCATCAGCCCCGTCGTCGGCACTTATTCCGGGCCCAATGCACTGGCCATAACTATTCTGGAGGGAAAGAAGAAGTAATGCCGGTTAAGGTCGTCACCGATAGCGTCTCCGATATCTCCCCGGCTATGGCTGACGAGCTGGGGATTACGGTAGTCCCTCTGAACGTTGTCTTTGAGGGCTACACCTACCGAGACGGCGTGGACATGACTACCGATGAGTTTTACGAAAAGCTGGAATACGAGGAGATTCACCCTACCACTTCGACTCCGGCACCCCAGATATTTGCCGAGGCGTACGACAGGCTCGCCGACGAAGCGGATGCGATACTGGTGATAACCATTGGGAGTAAACTAAGCGCCACCGGAGAATCCGCTTTTAAGGGCATTGAGATAATGAAGAAGAAATGCCGGGTGGCGGTGGTTGTCTCGGAGCTGGCAATGATGGCCGAGGGACTGCTGGCAATAGCCGCGGCCAAGGCAGCCCGTGACGGCGCCAAGCTCGATGAACTCGTCGAGCTGACCAGAAACAATATACCCCGTGTCGGGTTACGCATCGCGTTCGACACGCTGGAATATCTCCACAGGGGAGGGCGAATCGGTAAAGCACAGACCCTGATGGGTTCCATGCTGGGAATCAATCCTATCCTCGGCATCAAGGACGGTGAGGTATTTCCTTTTGGCAGGGAACGCTCAAGGGCCAAGGCGATTGACCATCTGTACCAGTTCGTTGCCGGCTATTCCCGAATTGACGAACTGGCGGTTGAAGACGCTACCACCCCTGATGAAACCGGCGCCTTCGTTGCACGTCTCGGCGCCGTATACTCGCAGGAACGCATTTATCTCTCCAAGGTAAGCCCGGTAATCGGCACCAATGTTGGGCCGAGCGCTATCGGAGTGGCCGTGCTTGGAGATAAATAAAACGGTATATTGAATAACCCATTCGTTTTATTATGCCGGTAAAAATTATAACTGACAGTGTCGCTGACATTCCCGCCGAGGTAGTCGCCGAACTGGGGATTACCGTTGTTCCGGTACTGGTGCGCTTTGGCGAAGAGACGTATCGTGATGGTATCGATATGACAACCGACCAGTTTTTCGAGAAGCTGGTAAACAGTAAGGTCATGCCGACCACTTCCGTGCCCTCCCTGGATATATTCGCCAGGACTTACGCCAGGCTCGCCGAAGAGACGGACGAGATTCTGGCCCTCATGCTTAGTTCCAAGCTAAGCGGGATTTATAACGCGGCTTTACAGAGCGCCGACCTGATGGAAAGCGAGTGTCGCATCGAGATTATAGATTCCGGCTGCGCGGTCATGGCGCAGGGTTTTGTTGTTATCAAGGCGGCAAAGGCGGCGCTGGCCGGGGCCAGCCTTGACGAGATTCTGGAAATTGTTCGTCGTGACCTTCCCCGCGTTGAAATACGCGCCGCTTTTGACACGCTCGAATATCTCCAGAAGGGGGGGCGTATCGGCAAGGCGGCGGCTTTAATGGGGTCGATGCTGAAAATAAATCCCGTTATCGCTTTAAAAGACGGCGTGGTTGAGCCGGCGGGCAGGGCGCGCTCGCGGGCGAAGGCAATTGACATACTCTACGACTTTGCGGCGGGTTATTCACATATCGAAGAACTGGCCGTAGAGGGCGGTGATTGCCCCGAAGACGTCGACCAGCTTATCGAACGCCTCGGCGCGATATTCCCGAAAGAGCGTATCTATCGCTCCCGCACGACCCCGGTCATCGGCGCTCATACCGGCCCCGGACTTTTACTGGTGGCCGTGCTGGGCGATAAATAAAGGTATTTTCTATGCTGTCATTCCAGCGCAGGCTGGAATCCAGAGCACCGTTTTGTCATTGCGAGCGCAGCGAAGCAATCTCTATCCCCCACCCCTTTCATGTGTAATCTATTCCCACCCAGGCCGCCCTCGTAACATTAGTGGCTTAGCCGTAAGACAGCCCCGCCTATTTTATACCATTTCGAGGGATATTTAAGAGGGGTGAAACTCCCTCTTTTATTTTATTCCCCCCTCTCCTGTGACACCTCGTCAGGAGAGGGGGATAAAGGGGGTGAGGTAGATAATCAATCTCGATAGCAGTGTATTTCACCTTTAGCGCAAAGGTGCTTTTACCCCGTATTTTGTCTATAATATTGCAGGGAAGCTTTTTAAATGAACGCCGAATCTTTGCGTAAAATCCTGGACCTCGAACGGCAGAAAGGTAACGCCGATACCGCCGTGTTCGGCGGACTGGATAAATTCCTGCGCAACTGGTCGACACAAGCCGTGGAGTCGTTAGGCAACCCCCGCCTGCTGGGGCGCTTTCATAAGCTTTTCAAAGTGAGCTATGCCGACATGACGCCGGAGCGGCGAAGCGCCTGGGTGCGGGATGTCCTGCAATTTCTGGAGAGCGTGGAAAATAAGAATAACGTTATTGAATCGTCTCCCCAAGCGCCGCCCCGTAAAAAAACGGCGAAAAAAGTACAAAAAGCCCCCACCCCGGCTGTTGGAACCGGACTCGATTCGCCGGTGACTGTCGTAAAAGGTATCAGCACCGCGCTAGCGTCTAAATTCGGAAAACTGGGAGTGAAAACGGTACGCGACCTTCTCTATTTCTTCCCCCACCGCCACCTGGACTACAGCAAGATGAAGCTGATTTCCCAGCTGGTCGAGGGCGAGGAGCAGACCATCGTAGCTAACGTCTGGCAGGCGCAGGAAACCAGACCCGGGGGACGGCGCAGCACCGAGGCCATCGTCGGAGATGAGACGGGCAATATCCGGGTGGTCTGGTTCAACCAGCCGTACCTGGCGAAGAAGTTAACCACCAACTCCAGGATAATGTTGAGCGGTCGCGTCAGCCTGTTCAAAGGGCACCACGTCTTTCAGTCGCCGGAGTGGGATATTATCGAAGGCCAGGACCTGGTGCATACTGCCCGTCTGGTGCCGGTCTACCCGCTTACGGCGGGACTGCGGCCGCGGCAGGTCAGGAAGCTGATGAAAGAGTTCACCGACCGGTGGGTGGGGCAGGTAACCGACTTCCTGCCGGCGGAACTGCGGAAACGCCTTGGTCTATTAGAGCTTCCCGTAGCAATCAGCCAGGCGCACTACCCGGAGGACGAAGCGACCAAGGATAGAGCCAGGGTACGGCTGGCCTTCGACGAGCTTTTCCTGCTCCAGCTCGGCGTGATGAGCAAAAAGCGCGACTGGCAGGAGAGCCGGCCGGGTAACGCGTTTGATATTAAAAAGACAGTTATAGAGAAGTTCCTTAATTCGTTGACTTTTACCCTGACCGGCGCACAGGACAAGGTCCTCAACGAGATAGTGGGTGATTTAGGCAAATCAAAGCCGATGAGCCGGCTGTTGCAGGGAGAGGTGGGCAGCGGCAAGACGGCAGTGGCCACAGCGGCCCTGCTGGTGGCGGTAGCAAACGGCTACCAGAGCGCTTTCATGGCACCCACCGAGATTCTCGCCGAGCAGCATTTCGCCACGATTTGCCAGCTTCTTTCTAAACTGGGGAATGAGGAGGGTGAGGGTTATCTTAAAAGCTATACCGGCTTCCTGGAGCGACCCGTAAAAGTGGCGCTGCTCATCGGCGATATCAAGCAGGCCGGTAAAAAGCAGATACAGAAACAGGTCTTAGAAGGCGATATTGATGTACTTATCGGCACACACGCCCTCGTTCAAAAAGGGGTGGAGTATCATAAGCTGGGACTGGCGGTAGTGGACGAGCAGCACCGTTTCGGCGTGGAGCAGCGCTCGGCGCTGCGGGAAAAGGGGTTCAATCCGCACATGCTGGTGATGACGGCCACGCCTATTCCCCGGACGCTGGCGCTGACACTTTACGGCGACTTAGACCTATCGGTAATCGATGAACTGCCGCCGGGCAGGCAGACCGTGAAGACGAAGTGGCTCAAGCCCAATCAGAGAGAAAGCGCCTACGCTTTCGTGAGGAAGCAGGTGAACGAGGGACGCCAGGTCTTCATACTCTGTCCACTGATTGAAGAGTCAGAGGCGGTTATGGCCCAGGCGGCGGTGGTGGAGTACGAGCGCCTTTCCAGTGAAGTCTTTCCCGATTTAAGACTGGGTCTGCTGCACGGGCGACTATCCTCGGCGGGTAAGGATTCGGTCATGGAAAACTTTCGCCGCGGCGAGCTGGACATATTGGTCTCCACACCGGTTATAGAGGTCGGCATCGACATACCCAACGCCACCGTCATGTTGATAGAAAGCGCCGACCGTTTCGGGCTTTCACAATTACACCAGTTCCGAGGTCGGGTAGGGCGCGGCGAAGCGCAGAGCTACTGCATGCTATTGGCGGAAAACCCTTCCGAGGTTGGACGGGAAAGACTTGACATAATAGAGGCCATGCAGGACGGATTCAAGCTGGCCGAGGAAGACCTCAAGATGAGGGGGCCGGGAGATTTTTTCGGCACTAGGCAGAGCGGCTTGCCCGACCTGCGCATGGCAAAAATATCCGACGTGGCTATCCTGGAGCTGGCGCGGACGGAAGCGATTAAGCTCTTTCAGGTCGACCCTGCCCTGGAGAGGGCGGAACACAAGCTCCTGGGGCAGGAGATGGCGCGCGTATGGGCGGGAGCCGCCGAGTGGAGCTAAAATAATATAAAATCTTTATCTTAAATTAATATTTTCTTAATGTCGTATTGTGGTATATTATGGTATACTCTTGGAAAATACAGAAAAAATACCTCTAACTCAAGAGCGCAGGATAATATTGAGTTCAACATACGCTAAAGTTATCGTAAATCCGGCCGCTGGTGCCGGTAAAACTGCCCGTTTGTGGCCCCGGATAAAGGATATGTTCCGGGGGCAGGGGCTTCGTTTCGAGCATGACATTACCGAAGCCCCCGGACATGCCATCGAGCTTGCCAGAGAAGCGGCGGCTAACGGCTACAACATGGTGGTTTCGGTAGGCGGCGACGGCACCATCAACGAGATTGTCAACGGACTGTATGCCTCCGGAAATATCGGAGATGCCCTGCTGGGCATCGTCAGCACGGGGACCGGCAGCGATTATATCCGCACCATCGGCGTGCCGCGGCGTTATGAAGATGCCTGCCAGTGTTTCCTCCAGCCGAAAAAGCTTACGGTCGACCTCGGTGTCGTGGAATATTCCAGCAACGGAAACGGGGCGGAAAGGCTTTTCGTCAACTTCGCCGGCATGGGCTTCGATGCCGAAATTGTACAGCGCACCACGCAGCAATTTAAAGCGCTGGGCAGCCTGCCTTCTTACCTTATGGGAACGCTCACCACACTCATATCTTATCGGAATCGGGATATAACCCTCGTGGTGGATGGAGAAGCGATGGATACGCGGGTATGCACGGTGGTTATGAACAACGGCAGGTACGGCGGTGGGGGAATGTTCACCGCGCCCGACGCCAGCATTAACGACGGCTATTTCGACGTGATGATAATCGGCGATATGAGCAAACCCGACCTTCTCCGGTCGTTACCGCGCATATATAAAGGCACGCACCTGACCCATCCCAAGGTGACCATGAAGAAGGCGAGGGAAATAGAGGTACGGTCGGCACAGCCGATGCAGTTGCAGGCCGACGGCGAACTCCTGGGGCAGGTTCCGGCGCGTTTCCGTATCCTGCCTTCGGTGCTGAAGGTAGTTATTTAGCCAGGCACAATAAAAATATTCAGGGTTAATTATTCATGAAAATATTTACGAATACCGGTAATAATAAGATGAAGTACCTTCTTATCACGCTGGTGGCCTTTGTCATCCTGGATGGCCTATTAACGGAGTTGCTCCTGGACAGGGGTGTGGCGTGGGAAAGCAACCCCTTTTTGCAGCCCCTGGTGGGAGACGTGGGTTTTATGATATTGAAGGTAGTCGGCGCGGCGCTGTGCGCTTTTCTACTCTGGGATATCTATAAACGGTTCCCCAGGGTGGCTGTAATTGCCACCTGGATTGCGGTGGTGGGATACGGCGTAATTGTGGTCTGGAACTCTAGCCTGTTTCTTCTAGCCTGATATCGGCGGCTTTCACGCTTTTAGAACGTTTCCAGTTCGGTGCTGCTACGGGCAGCTTATCTACAAACTCGATTTCCCTGGGCAGCTTATAGTCGGCCATGCGTCCATGGCAATACTGCCGTAATTCCTGCTCGGTTGCCGTTTCTCCCGGCTTAAGGCGCACCAGGGCTTTTACCGTTTCGCCGCGTACCAGGTCCTGCGCGCCGAGAACTCTGATTTCCGCTATCTTGGGGTGAGTCGCCAGCACTTCTTCGATATCGTCGGGGAAGATATTCTGGCCCTTCAGGATAAGCATTCTTCTCTTGCGGGCGGTGATGAAAAGGAAACCCTCTTCATCCATACAGCCGATATCGCCGGTATGCAGCCAGCCGTTTCTTAGAACCTCGGCGGTGACCTGCGGCCTGTTGTAAAAACCGGTCAGAGTCGGCCCCCGGGCGACTATTTCCCCTTCCCGGCCGGGCGGCAGCTCATTGTCGTTTTCATCAAATATCTTAATCTCCCAGCAGGGCAGCGGCTTTCCCGCGGAGCCGGGTTTTCCGGTGCCGTCGATGGGGGCACAGGTGATGTGACAGACCGCCTCGGTTTGTCCGTAGACATCGGTGATGCCAATGCCGTAATGCTGCTTGAACAGGTTTACGACCAAGGGTTCCAGGGGAGCGCCGCCGCTAATGCAGAGTCGCAGCGAGCTTAAGTCGTGCCTGATTCCCTCGCGCCGGGCGACGTTTATCATCAGAGAGTAAATATAGGGGACGCCCATGTATATCGTGCCTTTTTCCCGTTCCACAACCTCCATGAAGCTGTCGATAGAACGCCCCGTTCCCGGCACCACCACTACCTGATTGCCTTTGTATATGGAACCCATCAGCACGGCGGTCAGGCCGAACTGGTGGTACATGGGGAGGGCGAACTGTATCATAACATCTCTATCGGTCTGCCGGAACGTATCGGCGGAGTTGATGGCCTCGGTGATAATACTCCTTTGGGATAGAGCGACGCCGTGCGGTTCCCGGGTGGGACCCCCGGTATAAGATATGATGGCGATATCATCCGGGTTCAAGGGCACGTCAACGCCGGAGGCAGAATTTTCAACCAGGATTTTACGGTAGTCTGTAAATTGCTCCGCGTAATCAGGGTCGAAGGTAATAACATGCTCAATAGAGTCGAACCGGGACAGGGAGGGCAGCAGCGATTCCAGCGGCGGATTTTCGGCAACGAGTACCTTCGGGCGGCAATCGTTGAACAGGTTGACCATCTCGCCGGCGACGTACCGGGAGTCGAGCGGGACGGCTATCCCTCCGGCCTTGATTATCCCGAAGAAGATAGATACAAACTCCGGGTTGCTGGCCTGGAGTGTGGCCACGCGGTCCCCCTTTTTAACCCCCATTGCTATCAGGGCATGAGCGACGCGGTTGGAGTCCTCGTCGAGTTGGGCAAAAGAGACCCGCCGCTCACCCATGAGAATGGCGGTTTTATCCGCAAAACGGCTGACGGCGTTTTCCAGCATTGTTTTCAGGTTCATCGGTTGATTCCGGGCCTGCCTTTCTATTCAGGGTCTTCCAGCAACACTCTGGCGTCCACGGCGATAGCGCCGTCATTGTAAGCGATAACGGGATTGAGGTCGAGCTCTTTGACTATCGGGGATTGTGTCACGAAGTCGGCGACCGCCAGCAACATGTCTTCCAGCTTAGTTTCATCGACGGGCGGCTGTCCCCGGTAACCGGTCAGCATCCGGTAGCCCTTTATTTCCTTTATCATCTCGCGGACATCCCGCCGGGTAACGGGTATGACCCGCAGGGAGATGTCCTCGAGTATTTCCACCCAGACTCCGCCGAGTCCGAACATGAGTACCGGGCCGAACTGGGGGTCTTTAGACATGCCGATGATTACCTCTACGCCCGGGGCGGCCATCTGCTGCACCGATACGCCGTGTATGCGTGCCCCCGGGTGCTTCTGCCCGGCAGCTTTGATAATTTCATTATAGGCCTGTTCTACCTGCTCTGGAGTTTCCAGTCCCGGCCGGATGCCTCCGGCGTCGCTCTTGTGGACGACATCCGGCGAGGCTATTTTCAGGACCACCGGGAAGCCGAGCTGCCCGGCGATAGATACCGCCTCCGCTGGCGATATTGCCAGCCTGGTGTCATTAACATTTATGCCGGATTGCCCGAGGAGTTCCTTGGACTCTATCTCGGTCAGGACAGACCTGCCTTCATTTCTGGCTTGCTCGATTATTGCATGCATGTTTAATGGAGTTCTCATTGTGGAATAATCCAGTATAACAGACCTTGGTCAGGTTTGAAAAGGGCTGGTTAGCCATCCAGGAGCACCTTAGTTTCCCGCGCGTTAAGCCGTCTTACTTCTCCCTCTTTAAGGTCGCCCAGGGTGAGCTTGCCGATGCGCACGCGCTTAAGGGCTAGGACGGGATGTTTTAATTTTTCAAACATACGGCGTACCTGCCGCTTTCTGCCTTCGTGGATGGTGATGCTGTATTTGAACGGCGGCGAGGAGGAATCAGCTTTAACCAGGGCCGGGTGTGTCATCCCGTCTTCCAGCAGGATACCGTTTCCCAGTTGTTTAATTTCATCCTGTTTCAGGCTACCCCTGATATGAACCAGGTACTCTTTTTCGTGCTCGTACTTTGGATGGGTCAGCCGGTAGGTAAGGTCGCCGTCGTTGGTGAGCAGGAGCAGGCCGGTGGTGTCGCTGTCAAGTCGGCCAGCCGGGTAAAGCCTTAGTTTACGGTATCTAGGAGGCAGGATATCCAGCACCGTACGGCGGCCCTTCTCGTCCCTGACCGTGGAGACAATGCCTTCCGGCTTATTGAGCATAAGGCAGATTATCTCATCGGGTTTGAGGTTTAAAACCTGCCTGTTGAGGGAGACGCGGTCTTTCATTATATTAACCGGGTGGTTGAAGGATTCGGCTGTTTCACCGTTGACCTCGATATTGCCGTGCTTGATAGCTTCGGCCATGCGGCGGCGTGAGCCGATGCCAGCTTCGGTTAGCGCTTTGAGGAGCGGTTTGGTGGGCATATAACAACCTGCCGTAAGTTATAATCGGATAAAGAGAGGGTTACTTTAAGTATAAATCTTGTGGAAAATAAAGGCCAGCGGTTGATGTTATAAGGCGTCTTTGTCCGGAGAGCGCGTTGATAATCTTTTCCTGAAGTGCTGGATGAGCCGGATAACGACAATTAAAAATCCTATCCCCACCAGGACCCATGGCGCCAGCACCATAGCCTTGTTTACGATGAGGACTTTACCGCCGATAACTACGGGCGCACCGCTATCGGTAGTTTCGAATTCCGAGCTGGACAGGTCGGACCACTGCTCAAGGCCTCCCTCGGTGGCGTAAGACTACGCCTGGAAGTAGTAAATCTGGCCGGAATTAAGGCCGGTGATGTTGGCGGAAGTGCCGGAGCCGAAATAGCCGGGGTCGGCCTTAACGGGAACGTGCCCAGTGGCTCCGAAGAGAAAAACAATTACCAGGGCAAGTGGCACCAGCCTGATTACAATCCTGTTTAGGTAAATAGCTAATTCTCGCATACCTGATGAGCCTTCATCACGCTGAACAGTAAGGGTTAACCCTCAATTTGGCTACAAGTTATCCCTATTTAAGATTACTATCCCATCATGAAGAAAGCCCTAAAAATGCGTAAAGATTCATAAAGTTTTTCTAAAGAAATGGCCATCTGGCGGGAAATCCCGCCGGACACGTTCCGTGCGCTGTGTTTTCTTTGCAGTTTTCTCACGGCTGTTGGCGAACCGAAATTTTATCAGGCCACGTCTTTCCCCGGTTAGCTTTTGGTAACCTGGCACAACTGCGACTTACAGGGGAGGAACCCCGAAATCGGGTCGAGCGTGCGGTCATCGACCAGCAGGTTTACATTGGCTTCGTCCGGCCATTCGTGCGGTATGGAAACAACACCGGCCATTATGGTATCTGTAACGCTGGCCTTTATCCTGATGCTGCCGCGGGGTGAACTGACTGTTACCGTGTCTCCCGTCTTAATGCCGCGAGGGGTGGCGTCGGTGGGGTTTATGTCCACCAGCGGCTCCGGCATGAGCTGCCGCAGTTGGCCGATATTGCGAAACTGCGAATGGGTATAAGCTATTACCCTGGCCCCTGAAGTCAGTACCAGTGGATAAGCCTCGGCCAGGTCGGGTCGGCTGACAGGGCTCTCCACGGGCTCCTTGTAGACCGGCAGCGGGTCGAGGCCGTGCTCTGCCAGTATAGAAGAAGCGATTTCTACCTTGCCGGATGGCGTTTGAAAGCCTGCCTTTTCGTAGTGCTTTTCCGGTCTTACAGGCAGCGGACGCATTATACCTTCAGGATGTTGCTTTAGGTCTGCGCAGGTTATGTTCAACGGTTCCAGCTTATAGTTGACGCATTTCTCAAAGTCTCCGTCCCAGAATAAATCGCCGAATCCGAGTCTCCTGGCCAGTTCCGAGTAAATTTCCCACTCGGGCCAGCTTTCGCCTATCGGTTCTATAGCCGGCTCTATCAACTTTATATTCTCGACTCCGAAGTCGGCTATGAGGATATGCCGCTCCAGCCACGATGATATGGGGAGGACGATGTCGGCAAGCTGTGTGCCGGGCGTGTGGAAGTATTCTGTCACGGCGATGAAATCGAGCTTTTTAAAGGTCTCTGCCATGTGATGAGAGTCAGGGAAAAACTGAACATTGAGACCTGCCGAGAAAAGGGCTTTGAGGGGGTAAGGTTCGCCGCTTTCAATCTGGTCAACAATGGCGTTGGACTGCATCTCGCGGTATCGTTTTGTCCATATCGGGAACCGTATTGAGCCTATACCCGGCGGCATATCGGCCACCCGCTCGTGCAGGGTAATATCATTTACCGGCTGACCATGGGGCGTCCACCGGTTGCCGCCGGCTACTTCAATGTTGCCCGTTATGCCGGCGAGTAAAATTATAGCCCGGTGGTTCTGTACACCGTTGGCGTGATGGGTGGTGCTATTAATGGCCGTAATAATTTTCGCCGGTTTCTGGGTGGCGTACAGTATGGCGGCTTCCTTGATTTTGGCAGCAGGTACCCGGGTTATCTGTTCCACGCGCTCCGGCGTGTATTCCTGTGCCAGTTTTTTTAATCCCTCGAAGCCGATTGTCCACTTTTCAACGAAATCTTTGTCGTGCAGGTTTTCGTTGATAATGATGTTTATCATACCCAGTGCCAGGGCGCCATCTGTGCCCGGTCGCACTTGAAGGTGTATATCGGCCCTGGAAGCAATAGTAGTGACGCGGGGGTCGATAACGATGAGCTTTACTCCTTTATCACGGGCTTCCAGATATCCCAGCCATGATTGAGGGTGTGAGTTCTGTATGCTGGAGCCCCATATCATATTACACTTGGATGCCGGGTCGGGTATGTTGCTCTGCGCGGCGAGCAGGCCGTAATCCGGGCCGTAGGTCAGCTCGGCTGCTATCCAGGTGCCGGAGAAGCAGCTGCTGCTCTCGGTGCAGTAATTGGGTGAGCCGAAAGCGTGCGTCAGCCGGTGGAAGTAGGGGCGGGGTTCCTTGGTATAGGCAACCCAGAAGACCACCGATTCCGGGCCGTAGCTGTCTTTCGCCGATTGGAGGTTTTCGGCTACGGTGTCCAGAGCTTCGTCCCAGGAAATACGCTGCCATGAACCTTCTCCCCGCTTGCCTTTACGTTTCACGGGGTATTGGAGGCGGTCGGGATGGTAGACAAAGTCCAGCTGGGCTTTCCAGCGGGGACAGTAGGCTACCTTATCGTTGACAATATCAATCTTGATAGCTTTTCCATTCTGGACGTGGACTTTGGTCGGGCAGCTGTCTGTGCACATGTAGCATATACCTTCTTTTACTTCTACCGGTTCAGACATTACAGATTGTTCCCCCCTCTTATTTTTAGATAAACAATTTCAAATCGCGTTTTTCTGCGGGTTTTTCTTATTATAGCAGGGCGGGGTGGCGTTATGAAAATTCTTTCTGTTTTAGTCTTTTCCATGCTGTCATTCCCCCCAACTGCCACCAGTCGTAAGCAAACGGGGGTTTTATTTTATCCTGTGAAAGATGGTGTTCTGTGCTATAATTTAACGAAATACATTTCTGGAGATTTGAAGGCTGGAAGAAATAGAAGTAGCCCGAAAGGCCGTCGAAGTGGCCAGCGATAAGCAGGCCAGCAATATCGTTTTACTGGATGTTCGCGAGCTGTGTAGCTTTGCGGACTATTTTGTTATCTGCGCCGGTGATAACCAGCGGCAGATTCGAACCATATATGATGAAATTCAGCAGGAGTTGAAGAAGGAAAGCGTCAGGCCGCATCACCACGAGGGAACGCCCGATTCCGGCTGGCTATTAATTGATTACGGTGATGTTATCGTGCATATCTTCGATACCGCGCAGCGTGATTTCTATAAACTCGACGAGTTGTGGGATAAAGCCAGAATGGTGCTAAGGATTCAATAGACTTTCAGCAGGCCTCTTTACTCGTATATTTCACCTTTCTTGAAAAAGATGCTAATCTCTTTCTCCGCGTTTTCCGGCGAGTCAGAAGCATGTGTCGAGTTATGCTGGATGTCCAGGCCGAAGTCTTTCCTTATTGTCCCTGCGGAGGCTTTGGTGGGGTCGGTGGCTCCCATTAACGCCCGGATTCTCTCCACGGCGCTTTCCCCTTCGAAGACGGCGGCCACGATAGGCGTGGAAATTATATAGTCCACCAGGTCCTTAAAGAACGGCTTATCCTTATGTACGGCGTAGTGCCGCTCTGCCAGCGCCCTGTCCATGTGTAGCATCTTCAGCGCCAGCAGCTTGAGTCCTTCCCTCTGAAGTCGACCGATGATAATGCCGGCCAGTCCTCTCTCCATGGCATCGGGCTTGATAAGTACCAGAGACCTTTCCATTTTGTACTCCAAGATCTATATCAAATAACTTGTTAATTCTATCTTTTTTTGGTTTTTCAACCTAAGTATTAGTTTATTCTCATCATTATCAACATGAACGTGCCAATAGTATCTATTTGGTCTTTCAGTTTTATTCATGTCGTTAAGCCATTTCTCAAATGTAGTAAATTCTAACAATAATACAATTTCCTTGCTTCCACAGCCTAACGCAATGTACCCTTTATTAGCGGATTTTAGGAAATCTGCTTGATATGGATGAAATCCAAACCAGTATCCTTTTTTATCTCGCGTTACATACTCTCTCGATACTATACAGACTAGTGCAATGTCGTTATTCGAGGTTGAGTACAATACTCTTGTCCGGGGCATAAAAGACTTATGTAGATGACTCTCAATCCTTGCTACACATTCTTTATGATAAGCTACTGGTAGAGAAGGTGCTTCTTTTAAGCCTGTTTCTATGTCTTCTTCTTCAATATGCACAACCTTCATGTCTTCAGCAGTAGAAAATATAATCTCAATAATTTCATCAAGCTTTGTGAATTCCATCGGAACAAGTATCTCATACATTTTTTGAATAATTTGTGGATCCTCAATACTTTGTTTAAGGAGCATTAATCTGATTAAAGATTCAACGCTAATTAACCTCATGTCCCACGCGTGTCGCGAACCCCTTATCTGCGCTTCAAGGTCGCCAGTATCTTCGCGACCAACAACAATTAAAATAGAAGAATTACTCTCAGTTATTTCTCCATTCTGAATAAGAGCCTTTCTGTAATCTGCAATGGTGTTAATATTTATTCGGTAAGCATCAGTAGTCTTTACTTCAACAATAATCGCGTGTCCATTTTTCCATTTCCACAATCCGTCGAATCCAATTAGTCCTTGTTTACCTCGGTAACGACCTCTTTTTATATCAAAGTCTAGCCTACTTCCAATTTCATTAACAATGTCTTGTAAAACATAACCGCTATCACTAAATGGTTGTTCTAAACACTGATGCGCATATATTTGAAGCATTTCTGGTGGGATATTTTCTAATAACTCTCTGAATTCATTTGAAGTAGCACTATCATCGCGAAGATGCCCCTCACCAGCAAAACTGATAATTTGCTGAACCGTTTTGCTACTAATTTGTTTTTGATCCTGTAACCAATAATCCAATAGAGACATATTTATTACACCTTAATCACTGGAATATGTATAGTCTAGGCTATCTTGATATCAATATACATCTCTCATTATTACTATTCAAGCTTAAAACACATACGCAATCTATCTAGTAAATAGTCCAGATAGTATATAAACTGTAACTCTCTCTAGGCTGGCGACGATGAGGTCGGCCTTCTTGAGGCTGCTTATAGGGTGGCTGTTGGTGACGGCGATGCATTTCATGCCGGCCTCTTTAGCGGCGGCTACACCGGCGATGGCATCCTCGATGACCACGCAGTTGCCGGGTTCTACCCCGAGCTTTTTCGCCGCCAGCAGAAATATCTGGGGGCTGGGTTTGCCTTCCGAGACCTCCGTGCCGCAGGCAACGGCCTGGAAACACTCCTCGATACCCAGTCCCCGTATGATAATTTCTATGTTTTCCAGCGGCGCCGAGGAAGCTATAGCTGTCTTGATATGATGGGCGTTCAACGATTTTATCAGTTCTATAGCTCCAGGCAGCGGCTTGATGTTGCCGGCCACTATACGGCGGTATTCCCGCTGTTTCCTTTCGGTAATTGCCTCGAATTCTTCCGGCGGTATATCGTCACCGAGGGCGAATTTAATAATGGTATCGTGTCTCTGCCCGAAGTGCCGCATGAAGTCTTCCCTGGTAAAAGTGGCGCCTTTTTCTTTAAAGATATCACCCCAGGCCCGGTAATGGTAATCGCCGGTATCGGCGATGACGCCGTCGAGGTCCCAGAGTATCGCTTCGAGCTTGCCGTCAGACATGGCTCTGGCTCTCCCTGACCTTATCCGCTTTCCCTGCCTCGTTTTCCGCGATGAACTGCTTGGCCGTGCTCTCGGCGACCACCGTGCCGTCTTTCAGGCATACCCGGCCTTCCGTCTCGATGATTTTTTTACGCTGACGGGTAATGCGGGCGGTAATTACCAGCGGCACTTCTATCTTGACCGGCTTTTTCTGCCTGATGGTGATACTGGCGGTCAGGCAGGTATGCCCGGTGGCATAGGCGACATTACTCATCACCTCGTCCAGCAGGCACCCCAGGATGCCGCCGTGCAGCAGCCCCGGCCATCCCTGGTGGTTTTTACCGGGGGTGAATTCGGTACGCAGGGTGTCGCCGTCCCGGTCGAATTTCAATTTCATGCCGATGGGGTTATTAACCCCGCACCCGAAACAAAATCCTTCGTTAAGGTCTGAATTCAGCGTTACTCTCGGTATGACCACCATAGCATCGTCTCCGTGATAAGGTATTAAAAGTGTTCCCAGCCCGCCTTGTCTATTTTAACAGGATTGCCGTCGGCATCGAGCAGGCTTATTTCCCCCGGTTTGCCGGACGTGATTTCGCCGATGGAGGTAACCGGGTATTCCATTTTCGCTATGACGCGTTCGACAACACCAGCTTTTCCCGTAAAGAGAAGCTCGTAGTCCTCCCCGCCGGATAAGGCAAACTCCCGCATCCTTTCCCCGAAATTACGCGCGACGGCGGGGTGAATCGGCAGGATGCCAGTGTTTATCTTTGCGCCGACCCCGCTAGCTTCACAGATGTGACGCAGGTCGGCGAGGAGTCCATCGCTGGTATCGATAGCCGCCGTTACTCCCTCTTTCAATAACAGCTGGCCTTCCGCTATTCGCGGCCTGGGGCGCGTAAAGGCGCTTCGCAGGTAAGTGGCCGTTTCCACCCCGAATTGAAGGTCTTGCGACAGCATTTCCAGTCCGGCGGCGGCGCTGCCCGGATACCCGGTAATCGCTATCGTATCGCCGGGTCTGGCGGCGGAGCGTCTTAATACTTCGTTATTCAGGCTCTCGCCGAGAACGGTAACGGTAATCGAGACCACCGGGGAACGGCTGACATTGCCGCCGATAATAGCCACGTCAAATCGCCCGGCCAGCTCAATCATACCTTCGTAAAGTTGAGTAACCTCTTCTACTTCCGTGTCCTCCGGCAGGGCCAGGGCTACCAGGGCGTGACGCGGCACGCCACCCATGGCGGCAATATCGCTCAAGTTGATAGCCAGCGATTTCCAGCCGAGTTCTTTCCAGGTAATGGTTTCCAGCGAGAAGTGAACGCCCTGTACCAGGGTATCGACGGTGGCCAGCTGGAGCGAGGACTCGCTGTGCCAGGCGGCGGCGTCATCGCCGATGCCGATGACGGGCTTTTCTGCTTGAGACTCCGGTACCATTTTGGCCAGCAGGTCGATAAGCCCGAACTCCCCCAGCTCCGAGACTTTCATGGCTAAATTATAGCATATACAGGGATAGCCTCACTATAAAAAGAAAGAGAGCGGGCATCTGCCCGCTCTGCGTCCTTTACAGGGTGGATGATAATCAGGACTTGCTTTCGGCTTTTACCTCTACCGTCACCTGTTTATCGGCGGGCGATTGCCGGAGCGTGAGGGCGCGGATAACGGCTATAGACACTCCCAAAAACCCGGCGACGGTCGCCGTGATTCTCTCCGATTGCAGTGTCGGCCAGAGCCAGGCCAGCGCTATCATAGAGGTGCCCGATAACCCGAATATTGCTATCAGCCAGATTGCCAGTGATTTATCTTTCATTATTCCGCCCTCCCGTTCGTTCTTTCACTATATATAACGGAGGAGGGGGGATTTGGTTAGCCCCTAGCCATATTATTTTAAACCTGTTATCATATCCCCAAATGCTTTACGCTGTTCTGGCGGATATCCACGCCAACCTGGCGGCTTTCGAGGCGGTGCTGGGTGACATCGAGCGGAAGGGTGGGGTGGACGAGATATGGTGCCTGGGGGATATCGTCGGGTACGGGCCTGACCCCTGCCGGTGCATCGAGCTGCTGAAAAAATACAACCATGTCTGCGTGGTCGGCAACCATGACCTGGCCGCTATTGGCAAGATGGAGCTCTCCTATTTTAATCCGGACGCGGCTACCGCCTGCCGGTGGACGGCCGGCCAGTTAAGCCCCGACGACATAGAGTACCTTGAAGGGCTGCCCCTGATGGTGGAGAAAGACGATTTTCTCCTGGCGCACGGCAGTCCGGCGGACCCCGTTATGGAATATGTCATGTCCACCAGCATCGCCGCCAGGAACTTCGACTTCTTCCAGTCGAAATATTGCCTGGTGGGACATACCCACGCGCCCGCGGCGTTCAAAGAGGAAAAGGGCACCTGCCTGTCCGTTAATTTATCGCCCGGCATCGGCCTGGTGCTCGGGAAAAGCCGGATGATAATCAATCCCGGCGGGGTGGGACAGCCGAGGGACGGCGACCCGCGCGCCAGCTACGCCATCTACGATAGCGAAGGCAGCATCTTCCGACTTTACCGCATCCCTTACGATATCGCCGCCACACAGGACAGAATGATGCAGGCCGGACTGCCCGTCCACCTGGTTACAAGACTGGAAGTGGGGAGGTGATCTGATTTATTACTTACTCAAGACTAAGTAACTGATTATAGGAGATATACGTTAATATTATTAGGTTTCGTCCTCTTCTATTACAACTTCTTCAGGATTTTCTTTTTCTTTAACTAACCTTACCGGTCTCCGAATTATCCTTGGTCTTTCTGGGGTAATCCTTCCGCTGCGTTCAGCTATGAATTCAATGGGGTCACCCAACCTTCTTGTTAACTGTTCAATTACTTCTAAATCATGGGTTTTGACAGCCTGTCTAAGCTCACGATAATAATGATAGAGTTCCTCTATTGCTCCTGGGTGAATATCAATTAATGATTCTGCTCGTGTTCGTGAAGCCGAGATTCTCGACAGTGACAGAATTTCCTCGATTAAGTCACGGTCATTTCTTAATACTGCGTCCGGGCTTTCTTTACGCTTTTGTAACTTGGAATTTATTTCATCTGCTAACTTTGGCCACCACATCTTAAAGACATTATTGAGAACACTATCCTCTAGTTTATTTTCACCACAAGCGTTGTTTATAGTCTTGACTAGCCTACCCACGTCGGTTTCATTAAAAGTAGTAGCTTGAAATTGAACAAGCGGTCCTACCAGATCGGTATTTTCAATACCGAACAATATTGGACAAATTCTTGACTTTTCCATCTGTTTGGATAAAGCACCAGCTTCAAACATAATCCAAGGACTTAATAAATTTTCTCTAGTTAGTACTATAATACCAACTTGAGATTCTTGAAGTTCTCTAGATATTTCGCTGCTCCATTTCGCTCCTTTTTCAACATCATCTGGAGTGAAATAAGGTTTAACATACTGAAGTACTGCAGGAACCCAGTTACTAAATACCTCTCCTAATTCCTTACTTAATTGCCCAGACCAACTAATGAATATTTTCATTTTTCTCCTTTTCATGAGGAAATTGCATTTTTCATGTGACAGTCTATTCTATTAGTTCAATTATGTCAACAATAAATGTGACATATCTACCAGTATAATATTATTAATTAAGAACTATCATGGATAGCCTTGACAATCCAGTCCCACGCCCCCCTCGTTTCTAATCTATTCCCACCCAGGCCGCCCTCGTACCATTCTCCGCTTATCCCGGAAGTTTACCCCATACCTTTTCGGGTATTGACGTCCCTCCTTTGTAAGGAGGGACAAGAGGGAGAATTAAGTTTCCCCCCTCCTTGACAAACCAGCCCCCACCGTTTACGATTTTTAGTGAGGTCGTGCTAGATGGGGAGCTAGCGGTGCCCTGTACCTGAAATCCGCTACAGCAGGGTCGAATTCCTGCTTGAGGCTTTTATCTGGTGGGACTACCCGTGTTAAGTGGTGTTGAAGGTTGGGTCCTGCGCGGCAGAGCACTATGAATCCCGTCAGGTCCGAGAGGAAGCAGCGGTAAATAGTTTTTTCTGGGTGCCGCAGGTACACCTGGCTGGAGCCGGCTGGCCCGGGCAAGCCGTTAGGTGAAGTCGAGGGCAGGTGCACGGCCTCTAGGTTTTTGAGATGAAAAAAGACCTGTCCCGGGGCGGTTCGGATTCGCTGCTGGCGCAGACTAAAAAGCTGCTGCGCCGGTTCGGCATTAAAGCGCGAAAGGGCCTGGGGCAGCATTTCCTCGTCGATAACGAAGCGATGGAAGCCGCTGTCGCCGCCGCCGACCTTAATTCCACCGATACCGTAATAGAGGTGGGGCCGGGACTGGGTATTATGACCGCCAGGCTGGCGGAAAAGGCCGGCTGGGTCATCGCCATCGAGCTGGACAACAAGCTGGCGGATATCCTCCGTAAAACGCTTCCCTACGATAATATCGTTATCCTCAACGAGGACGTACTCGGCACCGGCCCCAAAGCGCTGTTACAGGGACGCTCGCCTGACGTTCCTTCGACATTAAGCCCGTATAAAGTCGTCGCCAACCTGCCGTATTACATTACCTCCCCTGTCCTCCGCCATTTTTTAGAAGCATCCGTTAAGCCGGAGGTAATGGTAGTCATGGTGCAGAAAGAGGTGGCCGAAGCCATCGTAGCCGGGCCGGGCCGACGCAGCGTGTTGAGCATCAGCGTGCAGTTCTACGGCAGGCCGAGCATCGTAACTTATGTGCCCGCCGCTTCCTTCTATCCGGCGCCGGAGGTAGATTCCGCGGTGGTGAGAATAGACGTTTACCCACGCCCCCCTGTCAATGTCGATGAAGAAGGCTTTTTCAGGCTGGTACGGGCCGGCTTTACGGCATCGCGCAAGCAGGTGGTCAACTCGCTGGCGCAGGGACTGAAGCTGCCCAAAGACGAGGTTATAAATATACTGGAAAAGGCGAATATCGACCCGCGGCGTAGGGCGGAAACGTTTACCCTTGATGAATGGGCGACCCTCTGGCGGGTCATGGATGGAATGAGGGAAAGTTGATATGCTGACAGTCAGGGCCCCGGCCAAGCTGAATTTAACGCTGGAAGTACTGGGGAAACGCCCCGATGGTTTTCGTGAAATACGCAGCGTGCTCCAGGCGATAGACCTGTACGATACGCTGCATTTTGAAAAAGGGGAGGGACTTTCCTTCCGGTGCGATATGCCGAAATGGTCGGCGGAAGAAAGCCTGGTCAGCAGGGCGGTGAATCTCTTGCGGGAAGCTGCGGGGTGCTCTGAGGGGGCAAGTATAAAGATAGAAAAACGCATACCCCTGATGTCGGGACTGGGTGGCGACAGCAGCGATGCCGCCGTCGTCCTGCGCTACCTCAACGAGCTCTGGGGTCTGGACCTGCCGCGGGAAATGCTGGGAATTGCGGCGCAATTAGGCTCGGACGTGTTTTTCTTCCTGGAAGGCGGCACGGCTTTAGCGGAGGGGAGGGGAGAGAAGATAGCGCCGCTGCCGTCGCCGGCGAAGATGTGGGTGGTGCTCGTTATTCCGGACGTGCCGGTGCAAGAGGGCAAGACCGCACGCATGTACGCCGGTCTTAAACCGGGGCACTTTACGGACGGCGACATCACGAAAAAAATGGCAAGCACCATACTCAAGGGTGACGTTATCACGCCGTCAATGCTGTTCAACACCTTTGAAAATATTGCTTTTAAGGATAGTATGCTGAAGACACATAAGGAGCACCTTATCAAGCTGGGCGCCCCCAACGTCCACCTCGCTGGCTCCGGGCCGACGCTGTTCAGTCTGTTTGAAGATAAAGCTACGGCCGAGGAATTATTTAATCGCTGCAAGAGCCAGGGGATGAAGGCTTTTATCGCGTCAACGCTATGAAAAACGTTAGATATTACGGCGATAGGCCCTATACCGTGGCCGTCGTTCACGGCGGGCCAGGCGCGCCCGGGGAGATGGCGCCGGTGGCGCGAGAGCTTTCCACAATGGCTGGCGTCCTCGAACCCCTACAAACGAAATCGACCATGGAGGGACAGGTACAGGAACTGTGCGGTGTACTGGAAAAGAACGGGAACCTTCCAGTGGTTTTAATCGGCCATTCATGGGGGGCTATGCTCGGCTTTATTTTAACGTCCCGTTATCCATCGCTGGTGAAAAAGCTGGTACTTATCGGAAGCGGGCCGTTCGAGGAAAAGTATGCTGATAATATCACTCCTGAAAGGTTGAATCGGCTCACCGAAGCGGAAAGAATCGAAGTTTTTCAACTGATAGATATCATCGATGGCTCTGCCGTCGGCGATAAAGATAAGTCGATGTTGCGTTTGGGCGAGCTTTTCGCGAAAGCGGATGCCTATGCGCCGCTCCCGCCGGGAAAAGACGATGTTTTGGAAGTCAGTGAGGAAATCAACCGCAAAGTCTGGGCGGAGGCTAAAAAATTGCGGGTCAGCGGGGAACTGCTGGAACTTGGGAAGAGGATAAAATGTCCGGTGGTGGCTATCCACGGAGACTACGACCCGCATCTGGCCGAGGGCGTCCGGGAGCCGCTTTCCCGTGTCCTGAAGGACTTCCGGTTTGTATTGCTGGAAAGATGCGGGCACGAACCCTGGCTGGAAAGGTTCGCCAGGGATAAATTTTATACAATACTTAAAAATGAGTTAAAATAACATAAGCTTATTTTATTAAGTAAAGGGGGTTTTTCATGGCATACGAGACAGAGGATAATATACGGGAAGCTTTCGGTGGGGAAAGCATGGCCAACCGCCGTTACCTGTTCTTTGCGGAAAAGGCGGAAAAAGAGGGGTATCCGCAGTTAGCCAAATTATTCCGGGCGGTCGCGGAGGCGGAGACGATACATGCCCGGAACCACCTTAACGCCATCGACGCTGTCGGTTCTACGAAAGACAATCTGCTGGCGGCCGTCATGGGCGAGTACCAGGAGTTTACCACCATGTATCCGCATTTTATCGAGAAGGCGGGGGAGGAAAAGAACGAGCGGGCCAGGCGCACCTTCAACTGGGCCAACGAGGTGGAGAAAATCCACCACGGCTATTTCGAGGCGGCGCTGGCGGCTCTGAAAGAGGACAGGCAGCCGGCGGATGCCACTTACTACGTCTGCCAGGTCTGCGGCAATACCGTCACGGGTGAACCCCCGGATAAATGCCCCATCTGCGGCGCGCCACTAAAGGCGTTCAAGAAGATGGAGTAACTGTCATTGCGAGGAGCGTAGCGACGAAGCAATCTCAATTTCTCGTCGTTTCATCCTTTTCTAGGTTGTCATTCCCGCGCAAGCGGGAATCCAGGCCTCCACCCCTCGCTGTTATCTATTCCCACCCTGGCCGCCCAGCATCATCGGCGGCTTATCCCTATAAAAATAACCCCTCTCCCTTAATGGGAGAGGGTAAGGGTGAGGGTGACAATTATTCTCCCCCTTTGAAAAAGGGGGACTAAGGGGGATTTAAAGTCTCCCTCACCATCTCCTCCTCCTCTTTCTTGGTGTTCACTTTGCCGTCGAGTCTGGCTTCGCGGAGAGTTTGGAGAACCTCTTTAATCTTCGGGCCCTCCGGTATGCCCAGCTTTTTCAAATCATTACCGCTAAGGGCGGGATTGACGTGGCGCAGCACGTTGAGGTAAAGCTCGATGTGCTCGGCGGCGGAGGATTCTGCGCCAAGCTCGGAGGCCATAAGCGCCGTGAGACAATAGCCGCGCAGAAGTTCGTAAATCAGGCTCGGTGCCAAGCCGGGCGCGGAAAGCTCGTTTAATTTATTATTGATAGCGGCTACGTCCCGCAGCACCTGCGCCGTTGCTTTAGGTAGCCGGAGATAAGAAATAAAATCCTCTATTTCACGGGTAGTCAGGCGGTAGACCAGAAGCGCCAGATAAAGCTGCGGGTTTGGCTCATCGGGGAGGCACTGCTCTCGCGCCAGGGCGAAAGTCTTCCCCAGCCAGTCGTCCCCCTTCAACGAGGGGTGCAGGCCTGACAGCACCAGGAGTTCACCTGCACGTTGAAGCGCTTTCTCCGGCAGTTCTTCCTTCAGGATAAGCTCCAGTTCGTGGCGAATACGGTCGCCGCTGATGGTTTCCAGCATGGCAATATCACGTTCCAGCAGCTTTAGAGTAGAAGGTTCGATACGAAAGTCCAGCCTTGTTTCGTAACGCAGGGCGCGCCAGATGCGGGTGGCGTCGTCGGTGAAACTTTTATCGTGCATCACGCGAATAAAACCCTTTTTAAGGTCTCTTTGTCCGTTGTGCGGGTCGATAAGCTCGCCGAAGTGGCGCGGATTAAGCTCGATGGCCATGGCATTGACGGTAAAGTCGCGGCGGACAAGGTCGTCGGCGATGGTGCCGTGCCTTACCGCGGGTAACGCGCCCGGACGGGAGTAGGTCTCGGAGCGGGCGGTGGCGACGTCCGCGCTCCTCTTGCCCCACTTCAGCTTGGCCGTGCCGAAGCGCGGGTGGGTGGTGACCGCGGCGTGATTGCCCGAAGCTATCTCCTGCGCCAGCTTGATAGCATCCCCCTCGGCTACCAGGTCGAGGTCGAAGTTGGTGCGCTCCAGGAGAAGGTCGCGCACCACCCCGCCCACCAGGTACAAACGCTGTTGTTGCCGCTGCGCCGCATCTCCAGCCTGCTTGATAAAATCGAGCAGGTCGGCGGGCAGCTGCTCCTGCATACGGTCGGCCAAATTCATAACTTCCGGCATTTTCAATATTATAGCACAAGCTGTAAAAATATCACGTTGTCATTTTTGGTAATAACCGCTTATAATGAACGGTATGAAAGTTGTGTCAATTGTCGGCATGACCGGCTCCGGTAAGTCGGAAGTCGCCCGCATGTTCCGCAGAAGGGGTTTCGCGACGGTCAGGTTCGGCGATATTACCGACGAGGAGGTCAGGAAACAGGGTCTGAAACTGAACGAGGAGAACGAACGGCAGGCCAGGGAGGCTATCCGGGAGAAGCACGGCATGGACGCCTACGCCAAATTGAGCCTGCTCCGCATCGATACTGCCCTGAAGACCATGAATGTGGTGGTCGACGGGCTTTATTCTTGGGAGGAATACATCTTCCTTAAAGAGAGTTATGGAGAGAGATTTTACGTCGTGGCGGTATGGTCGTCACCGCAGGCCAGATATAGCCGACTGGGCGGTCGTAAGATAAGGCCGCTTACACCGCAGGAAGTCGCCAGCCGCGACCGCGCCGAAATAGAGAACCTTAACAAGGGCGGGCCGATTGCCTTGGCGGACTACACCGTGCTGAACGACGGGTCGCTTGCCGACCTTCAAGCGCGGTTAGAAAGGATTATCGAGAAGCTGAAATGACGGATATACACAAACGACCGGAACTAGACGAATATTTCCTGAAAATAGCCTCGGTGGTAGCCGAACGTTCCACCTGCCGGAGGCACCACATGGGGGCTATCGCTGTGCGGGACAAGCATATCCTTTCCACCGGTTATAACGGGGCCGCCGCGGGACTGAAAGACTGCCTGGAGCTCGGCTGCCTGCGGGACGAACTGGGGATAAAATCCGGCACGCGGCAGGAAATCTGCCGCGCCATCCATGCCGAACAAAACGCCATTATTCAGGCGGCTCTGCACGGGGTCAGTCTGGAAGGGGCGACTATGTATTGCACGCACACGCCCTGCGTGCTCTGCGCTAAGATGATGGTAAACGCGCGGATAAAGCGGTCGGTATCCTTTGGGAAATACGTCGATGACGAATTTATCAAGTTGTTCGAGGAAGCGGGGATAGAGGTGGACATCCTGGAAAGACCATCTACGAAGATAACTTACCTGGACTAGCGCTTTCTCTCTATCACTTTACGTACGGCTTTTATGATGTCTTTTGATGTCAGGCCGTACCTTTCGAGTAATTCCGCCGGTTTGCCGGACGTGCCGAAGGCATCCTTGACGGCCACGAATTCCATCGGCACCGGGCAGTGTTTAGTTACGATACAGGCAACCGCGCTGCCCAGTCCGCCGTGCTCCTGGTGTTCCTCGGCGGTAACGATAGCCCCGGTCTCCCCGGCGGCTTTAATAATAGCATCCTCGTCTATCGGCTTGAGAGTAGGCATGTTCACAACGCGGCAATCGATGCCTTCTCCTGAAAGCTCGCCGGCGGCTTCCAGCACCGGCGCTACCATCACGCCGATAGCCATAATCGTGGCGTCTTTACCTTCCCTGATGGTAACCGCCTTGCCGATTTCAAATCGGTAGTCGGGACTGTTTACATTGGGCAGCTTGGCCCGGGGCAGGCGTACGTAGCAGGGGCCGATATGCCTTGCCATGGTTTCGATAACCTGCGCGGTTTCGATTGCGTCCGCCGGGACGATAACGGTAAAACCGGGCAGGGAACAGGTAAGCGCCAGGTCTTCCAGCGCCTGGTGTGATGCGCCGTCCTCGCCGACCGTAACGCCGGCGTGAGTCGATACTATCTTAACGTTAAGCCCTGCCTGCGCCACCGATACGCGAATCTGGTCGAAGCAGCGGCCCGGCGCGAAGACGGCAAAGGTGCTGGCAAAGGGTATCTTGCCCGAGGCAGCCAGCCCGGAGGCGATGCCTATCATGTTCTGCTCGGCGATGCCGACTTCGAAAAATCTGTCCGGAAACTCGGCGGCGAAGTACCTGGTCATCGTCGAAGGACGCAGGTCGGCGTCCAGCACGACGATATCCCGGTTTTCCTTACCCAGTTTCACCAGGGTCTTGCCGTAGGTATCCCGCAGGGACACTTCTTCAGCCACGATTACACAAGCTCCTTAAGGGCTGTTTCCAGTTGTTCAGCGCTGGGGGCTTTACCGTGAAAGTCCACGTTGTTCTCCATGAAGCTGACCCCCTTGCCCTTAACGGTATGGGCGATGATGACGGCGGGCTGGCCTTTGACTTCTCTCGCCTTTTTTAAGGCGTCGAGGAGCTGGTTAATATCGTGGCCGTCGACATCGGCAACGTGCCACCCGAAGGCAACCCACTTTTCGTTCAGGGGTTCCAGGTTCATTACGTCACAGTTGAGGCCACAAATTTGCAGGCCGTTATTATCCACGATAGCCGTAAGGTTGTCTATTTTGAAATGAGCGGCTGCCATGGCGGCCTCCCAGATTTGCCCCTCGTTACACTCGCCGTCGCCCAGCAGGGCATAGACACGGTAGTCCTGAACGTTTAATCGACCCGCCAGCGCCACGCCGACGGCGAAGGATAGGCCCTGACCCAGGCTCCCGGAAGACATTTCCACGCCGGGAGTGGCGGTGCGGTCGGCGTGCCCCTGCAAGCGACTATCAATCTTTCGCAGGGTGTTAAGCTCGCTCACGGGGAAGTAGCCGCATTCCGCCAGCACCGAATAGAGCAGGGGAGCGGCGTGCCCTTTGCTAAGGATGAACCTGTCCCTGGTCTTCCACTGCGGGTCGGACGGCTTGTGGCTCATTATTTTCCAGAAAAGCGCCGTGGCGATTTCCACGGCGGATAGTGACCCGCCGGGATGGCCGCTGCCGGCCTTGCCTATCATCGTAACGATGTGACGGCGCAGCCTTCTGGCGACCTCCTCAAGGTCCTCATTTGAAGCAAAAACCCCGGCTTTTGCATTATCAGCCGAGGTCCCCGACGGTGAATTATCAAATTCAGACGATGTCATAACTGCGTCCTTATTATACTATAACGGAAAATAATAAGTCTATATTAAGAATTGATTTTTACGCCTGAATGTGATTAAATTGACAGGATGAAGGGGGAGAATACATGGAAGAACTAAAATTAAATGCTGTCAAGAGGAATGTGCTCGGGAAAAGGAACCGTTTTTTACGCCGTCAGGGAATCACCCCGACGCACCTCTTCGGACATAGCCTGGCATCGCAGGCCCTGCAGTGCGATACCGCCGAGCTTATGAAAGTTGTGGCTCATGCAGGTGAGACCCGTATTATAAGCCTGAAAATCGAAGGAGAGAAACAGCCGAAAAACGTATTCGTCAGGGAAATTCAGCGGGACGCTATTGGCAGGAAGTTACTGCATGTTGATTTTTACCAGGTGAGGAAAGGACAAAAGATGCAGGTGGCTGTGCCAATCGTTCTGGTGGGCGAATCACCGGCGATGAAGGGGAAGGGGAGGATGCTGTCCCACGGTATCACCGAGTTGAACATAGAATGTCTGCCGGAAAAAGTGCCGCCGCAGATAGAAGTGGATGTAAGTATACTGGAAGAACTGGAGCAGTCCGTTCACGTTAAGGACATTGTCCTCGACCCGGATGTCACCGTTCATGCCGATCCGGAGCAGCTGATTGTCAAGGTTACGGAAGTCCAGCTTAAGGTGGAAGAGGAAATGGTAGCCGAGGAAGAAGAGGTCGAAGAGGGCGTCAAGGCTGAAGGTGAGGCTGAAGCTGGAAAACCATCGGCAGGAGAGTCACCGGAAGGTAAAGAATAGACTCCGCCGGCTGTTTTTGCTCCAGGCCTGTGGTTTGATGATGATAATAGATTTCCACACGCATGTGCTGCCGCCACGGATAAAGAAGAACCGCAGCCATTATGTGGATATCGACTCTGCTTTTGCCCAGATATACTCCGGTGAAAAGGCAAAGATTGCCACCACCGATGAACTTATCGAAAGCATGGATAGAGATGGGGTCGATGTTTCCATTATCGTCAATTACGGCTGGAGCACGCACGAGATGTGCGTGGAAACCAATGACTATATCCTGGAGTCGCTCGCACGATATCCTGAACGAATAATCGGGTTCTGCTCCGTTTCATCATACACGGATGATGCCTCCCTCGATGAGATAGAGCGTTGCGTTAAGGCGGGCGTTAAAGGAGTCGGCGAACTAAGGCCAGATGTACAGTCGGACGACTTTACCAGCCAAGAGGCCATGGGGCCTTTTGTCGCTTTATTGCGGAAACACAACCTGATTCTGCTGACGCATTCCTCCGAGCCGGTAGGGCATATCTATCAAGGCAAAGGTGCGGCCACGCCCGAATTATTATACAAATTTATTACCAGCTTCCCGGATTTACCCATGGTATGCGCCCATTGGGGAGGTGGTCTGCCTTTCTATACACTGATGCCGGAAGTGCGGCAGGCGATGGAGAATGTATATTTCGATACCGCGGCATCACCCTTCCTCTATCGTCCCGAGATATACCGTCAGGTTAGCCGGCTCATTGGCGCGGACAGGATTCTATTCGGCAGCGATTACCCCGTAATAACACAGCATAGACTGCTCGATGAAATCAAAAATGCCGGCCTGACGGATGAAGAGAGAGACATGATTTTATCCGTCAACGCGCGCCGGTTGCTGGGCATATAGCGATGGAACAAATCCGTTCGTTTATTGCCATCGAACTCTCCGGGGAACTAAAACAAGCCCTGGCCAGCCTTCAGGACAAGCTCAAAGAGGGGAGCCGGACGCCGGTAAGGTGGGTCGACCCGAATAGTATTCACCTGACGCTTAAGTTTCTCGGTAACATTGACGTGAGTATGACCAGTGATATTATCAAGGTGCTGGAGGGAGCCGCACTCGGTGTGCCGCCGTTTCAGCTTGAATTAAGCCGACTTGGTGTCTTCCCCAATCCGAGGCGCGTACAGGTGGTCTGGGTGGGAATGGCCGGAGAGGTCGAAAGACTTGACCGACTTCAAAAAAACATCGAGGCCGGTCTTAAGCCGCTGGGTTTTGCCGCGGAGTCGCGCCCTTTCCGACCCCATCTCACCCTCGGACGCGTACGAGACCGGGCCAGACCCGAAGAACGAGAGGACCTCGGACGGCTTATCGCAAGCATGACTTCCAATTCCGGCGGCAAACTGAACGTAAAAGCGGTAAACCTGATGAAGAGCCAGCTAACCAGGGAAGGCCCTGTTTACAGTCGGTTAAGCGCGGTAGAGTTGAAATAGTAATATCCGGCGGCGCCCGGAGGCTCCCGGGGCTGAATCGACGTTAAGATACTTTTATTCTTTGGGCAGTCTGAACATCACCGGAAGTGTAAAAGGCAACTCTTCACGTGATTTACCTCTGGTTAATGTCTCCGGCATGATTCCGGCGAGTTCTTCGGGAGTCCAGCGGCCGTCTTTCCAGAGCGTCTGCGCCACGGGCGGAGGGTCTGCGAATATACCCACGTGACCGTGCCAGACTTCAAAGATGCGCCCGTTGATATGGTCGGCTGACTCGCTGGCCAGATAGACTATCAGGGCTGCCACATCTTCCGGGCGGTTCGCTTCCACCATCTCGTTCTTGACCTCGGCGCCGCGCCAGGCGGCTATGGGCCGGATTACATTGCAGGTGACACCGTAACCGGCCATGTCCCGCGCTACCGAACGTGAAAATCCCACTATCCCTTCCTTTACCGCGGAGTAGGTGGATTGTCCCGGAAAGCCCAGCCCTATGTGGGAAGAGGTATTGATAATCCTGCCGTAGCCCTGCTGTTTCATGATGGCGCTGGCGGCGCGGGTGCAGTAAAAATTACCGTAAAGGTGTGTCTTGACCATGGCCTCCCAGTCTTCCGTGGGGGTTTCATAAACCGGATGGTTGCGTATGATACCCGCGTTATTAACCAGGATATCAATGCGCCCGTAGCTGTCGATAGCGGTCTGGATGATGTTGTTCGCTCCCTCCTCTATTGCCACGCTGTCATAGCACGCGACAGCGGTACCGCCGGCATTCCTGATTTCTTTCACAACCAGGTCGGCCGGGGCGCTGGAAATGCCCTGACCATCGTAGGAAGTGCCCAGGTCGTTGACTATAACGCGGGCGCCCTGTGCGGCCATAGCTATAGCCTCGGCGCGGCCCAGACCGTTGCCGGCGCCGGTAATAACCGCCACTCTATCTTTAAGCATTTCTCCCATTATAGTCTCCTTGTCGCGGTTTATAGCGGATTGTGTGTAAACGCAGCAAGTGCGCTCGATATTGATTGTACAACACGGGCTATGTCTGTTCAACGAACCGGATTTTAGTGAAATATTTACTAAATATTTATGCCCAAGTGATTGATATTCATATCTTGTTTAGCATCCGCCATTTAAAATAAACCCAGTAAAAGCGATAAGTGGCAGGAGGCGCAATATGATTATTCCGAAAGAGAGCATACTGCTGGTTGATGACGAAGAAGCTATAAGATGTATTCTGACTAAAGGTCTGGAGATGCGCGGCTATGCCTGCGATGAAGCCGAAAGCGGTGAGCAGGCTTTGGCGAAGTTGGAAGTAAACCCCTCTGACCTTGTGATAATGGATATTAATATGCCCGGCAGACTGGGCAGCGAGATATTGCCGGATATAACGTCGCATTTTCCGGAGACGGCGGTCATCATGGCCAGTGGCGTGACCGATAATAAAGTAATTGCCCAGTGCATTAAGGACGGCGCTCAAGACTATATAAGCAAACCTTTCAGATTCGAGCAGGTTCTGCAGAGCATCAACGGCACTCTGGATAAACGCCGGGTAGCGCTCGAGATACAACGCTATTTCCAAGACATGGGGAAGAAAGCCGATGGGCAGCTGGAATCCAGAAAGCTCTTTCTCGGCGCTATAGAGACTCTTGTAAATACTCTGGAGTCTTGCGATGCCTATACGCAGGGTCATTCGCAGGTGGTGGCTGAAATTGCCGCCGATATAGGCAAACAGATGAAACTCACCCCGCAGGAGCTGGAAGACCTGCACTGGGCTGCCCTGCTTCACGATGTCGGCAAAATAGCCGTGGACCCAGATATCCTTAACAAGCCCGGTGAGTTAACATCTAAAGAGTACCGCCACATCATGACCCACGCCGTAATCGGCCCCAGCCTCGTTAAGCCCTTCGTCAACGATAACGTGGTAGATATTATATCTCACCATCATGACCATTATGACGGCGGCGGGCTGGACCAGACCGTACGCGGCAAGGATATCCCTGTAGGAGCCAGGATTGTAGCGGTGGCCGATGCTTACCAAGCCATGGTTTCCGACCGGCCTTACCGGAAAGCCCTGTCCACCCTGGATGCGATTGAGGAAATGTTATGGTATAGCGGCTCCCAGTTCGACCCCATTATATCTAATATCCTCATCAATACTATCAGGCAGAAGCAGCTGCAGAGTAGATATAAAAATTAAGATACTTTTCCAAGAACGACCTGAATTAGATTGACATAAAGGGGCGGCGCCTTGAGTACCTCCCCTTTTTGTTTTGCCAGATAATAATCATTTTATTCATGTACGGGCTGAAGCGGTCATCTGGACACTTGTCAACCATTGCCATCTTAAGTTATAATTATACGGTTTACTTTATATTTTTGGTTGGGAGGAGGACCCCCATGGAACAGTTTAGTTTCCCCAAGTGTCAGAAATGCAACACCGGCGACCTCGTGCCCCTATCAGATTTCGGCAGTCAGGGGGCATCTATCCAGTTTAAAGCCTGGGTTTGTACCAATCCTGATTGCGGTTATAATCTAAAAATCAGGAACGGTGACGTCTATATCAACGAGCCTATTATGGCCGGCTCGATGCACAACTCCCGCCCCCGATAGTTGTGAGGGAGTCACTTTTAGAATAGAAAATTACGGATGGCAAATGTGCTTCCTCCGTTAATTAGTCTCAAGAAGGTAGCACTCGACCTGCTCTTCCCACGGTGGTGTATCGGCTGTGGCAGGGAAGGTGACTATATCTGCGACACCTGTCGTCAAACGCTATCGGTGATTTCCCCTCCTATTTGTCCTAGGTGCGGGCACCCCCAATCGCAGGGGAAACTGTGTCCCGGATGCGTTGACTGGCAGGCCGAAATAGATGGTATTCGTTCCCCGTTTTTATTCGCTGGGCTGATACGCCGGGCTGTCCATGAGTTGAAGTACCGTAATCTCCGGGCGCTGGCGGCGCCTCTGGCAGAATTGATGTACGATTATCTCATCAAGAACCCGCTTCCCGGGGAAGTCCTGGTGCCGGTGCCGCTGCACCGGAAAAGATACGGGGAGCGTGGCTATAATCAGTCCGCCTTGCTGGCACGCGAACTGGGTAAATTAAGCGGTCTGCCGGTGGTAGAGAACTACCTCATTCGTCAGAGTTATGTGCTGCCGCAGGTAAGGGTGGCCAGTGTCGGCGAGAGGCGCGAAAATGTGGCTGACGCATTTGCCTGCCGCGACGGACGATTACGGGGCAAAGGGGTTATTCTGGTGGATGATGTATCTACATCCGGGGCTACTCTCGACTCCTGCGCCAGGGTGCTGAAGTCCGCCGGGGTCACAGAAATCCGGGGTCTGACATTGGCCCTGGAATTATAAAAGGATGTAGTAAGAAAAACGCTGCCACCAGGAGTGTGCAAAGATGGAATTGCAATTATCCGGGACCAACATAGAAATAAATCCTGAAGCACAGCAATATGTTGAACGTAAGCTGGGTAAAATAAACAAGCACCTCCCCGATATTATAGACACTAAAGTGGAAATATCCGAGGAAAAGACGAAATCACCTCAGGAACGCTACTTGGTAAGGGTGACTGTTAACAGCGGCATTGGCAAAGCTGTCTTCCACGGCGAAGAGAGGGCTGAAGACCTGTTTAAAGCCGTTGATAAGGTCGTCGTCGTCATGAGCCGGCAGCTCGAAAAGCGTAAGGGCAAGCTCTATGACAAGGGCAGGGGTAACCCGCTGGCCCGGGGTAAATTCAATCAGGCGGAACTTACAGAGGTGGAGAGAAGGGTAGTCAAGACCAAGCGTTTCCTCATCGAGCCGATGTCTCTGGAAGAGGCAATCGGGCGGATGGAGCAACTCGGTCACAGCTTCTTTCTGTTCTTCGACGCCGACGCCGATGGGGTAAGGCTATTGTACCGGCGGAACGACGGCAATTACGGCCTCATCGAGCCGGAACTGCGTTAACCGGTATTGACAGTCGGATTATAAGTTATATACTGTAAACATAAGAGAAAATGATTTTATGAAAGTAAAACATAGAAATCTATACCTCTATCTGACCCTGGCCTGTTTTGTGGGAATTATCCTCATTTTCATCTTCGATGGATATATGGGGGTTTATGACAGTCTAGATATAGCCAGCGGGGAATTTCCGCAGACAATTGAGCCGGACCGCTGGCCCGAGGACGAGAAATATCCGTATTACTCCACGGTAAATGTCCAGCAGGGCGGCATTATCGCCTTTACCTACGAAGTGCAGAACCGCACCTTTTCTGCCTATTCGGCCGATGTGGAAGTAACGGTATCGCATGAGCAGGAGCAGGTGGCCGTTTTGCTGTCTCAACCTGTTAAAGTGGGTTCTTTTGATAAAGGCCAGCTGGATTGGACGCTGGATACTACCGAATTTATTCCGGCGGGTTTTACTTCCGACCAGCGTTACGATTTATCGGTGCTCATCAAGAGGGGGGACGTGGAGCGTAACGTTATCATTTATATAAGGGGGGATTCCTATCCGCCCAAACCGGAAATAATTGAGCCGCGCCCGAGTAATTAAAGAGGCTGAAAGAAATATGAAGCTTGAGTATGTATTATACGGATTCGGGATTCTGTTCTGCATAGCCGGCGTGGGCTACCTGGCGGCGGAGTATGTCAAGTACCTCTCCGATATCGGCAAGATAGGCTCTCTACTGTTGACGGTAGGGCTTTTTGCCTTCCTGGGAAAATATTTTGAAGGACTGGGGTGGTAGCTAAATGGCAATTGTAGTAGCGGTACTGGCTTCCCTGGCTTTCATCGGCTGGCTCATCTACCGGGCGGTGAAGGCTAAGTCGGTCAAGGCGCACTTTATCAGCTATGGCATAGCTATCGTGGCGGGGGTGTTCACCTACGCCTATTTCTTGAGTCTGGATTTTCCGCAGCTCATTAAAATCGTCGCGAGCATTATCCTCGGCATAATACTGATAGTCGTTGGCGCCCTCTACCAGAGGCGCGCCGTGGGCAGGTCTTAAAGTCCTTACGGTAGTTCCCCCAATGGACCGTGATTTGTTTTACACCGCGTTCGATACCAGCGCCGGCTGGATGGGAATCATCGGCTCGGCGCTTGGATTGATCCACGTCACACTCCCTCAAACCTCGGAGCAGGAAGCCGGTCGTTCGCTGGGAGACCTGGAATGTGCCACTTCTGTTCCGCAGCGTTTTGAAAGCGTAATTGGGCGTTTCCGGGCTTACTTTGACGGCCGTGAAGTGGACTTCCCGGACAGGTTAGACCTCTCCGTAGCCACGTCTTTTCAGCGCCGGGTATGGCAGGCAGCCCGGCTGATTCCCTACGGCGAGACGCGAAGCTACGGATGGGTGGCCTCTAAAACAGGCAGGCCGAAAGCATCGAGAGCCGTGGGACAGGCGCTGGGCAGGAATCCGCTCCCCGTTATTGTCCCCTGTCATCGTGTGCTGGCGGCCGATGGTGGAATCGGGGGGTTCAGCGGGGGGATTGAGGCCAAGAGATTCCTGCTTTCGCTGGAAGGTACGATTATTACCAGTTAGCGACGGTATTTCCCGGTATCGTCTCTGGCTTTGTAAAGTCGACGCCGGGTTTCGGAGGTGCCCCGTAACATCGTGTTCAGGAAATCGGCCTCGTATTCTTCAATAAGCTCTTCACCGGCAAAGCTGTAGTAGCGGTTATCGCCGATGATGATATGGTCAAGCACCTTAAGTCGCGTGATTTTGCCGGCATAGACCAGCTCGCGGGTCAGACCTCTGTCGCTGGCGCTCGGCTCGGGATTGCCCGAGGGGTGGTTATGGACAAAAATCAGGGCGGCGGCGTTGTTTTTAATCGCCCCCTCGATAACCTCGCGGGGGGAGACGGAACTGCTGTTGACCGTCCCCGATGACAGGTCAATTGTATCGATTATCTGGTTCTGATTGTTCAGGTAAATTACCTTGAAGACCTCTTTTTTGAGTCCGCGCATCGAGTGGTAGAGGTAATCGAAGACCTCCCGGGAGGATTTATAGAAGGGTTTCTCCAGTATTTTTGCCTTGAGGAACTCCCGCGACACTTCCTGCACAATCTTAATGCCGAAGGCGCTGTGAGCGCCGATACCTTCTATTTTTTGCAGTTCTTCTACCGGGGCTTCCAGAACGCCGCGCAGTGTGTGGAATCGCTTGATAGCTTCTTTGGCGGGCAGCTTGCAGTCCTTACGCGGTGTGCCCAGGCTCAAAAGAAGCTCCACGATTTCATAGTCGTGGAAGCCGGCCATCCCCGACTTGAGGAACTTATCCCGCAGCCTCTTCCGGTGCCCGTTATGGGTGTCTCCCGCAGACTTTTCAGACTTTGCCATTTGTGCAATCCGTACTTTTACCCTATTCTAGCACTAAGATGCAATAGTTTCTAGATTTTCCTGTGTCTACCTTTAAAGAAGAGAGGTGGGGAAAAAGAAGGAGGGGCTTCGCCCCTCGGAAATCAACCGGAAATTCGTTTTAACTCGCCGCCTCTACCATTAATCCCTCTTCTCCTACCAGTTCCACCACTCGTTGCTTGAGTTCCGGGCAGTAATCGGACTGTATATTGGGGAGCTTGAGGGGGATGGCTTCGCCGCCGTTTATCACGTTCAGTCGCACCTCGTCACGCCCGGTGAAGTCTTTCAGGACTTCTATGATTTTGTTAAGACGGGCGATGTCGCCTTCCACGTCTTTGGTCTGGCGGATATTAATTATCAACCGCCGTTTTTGCGGCGTTGGAGCAGCTGCGGGTTTCTCCGCCGGGGCCTTTACGGTGGCGGGTTCGGGCAAGAGAGTTGACTCTTCACCTTCCTGGGGCGGCTCGTAGAACCTGACGTTATCGCATACGATGCTTATCTGGTCATCCCTTACTCGCACCTTGCCCTGTACGATGAGTTCGTTCCCTTCCTGCCAGAATTCTTCCGTCTGATTATAGACCTGCGGCCAGGCAATTACTTCAATCTGCCCGCTGACATCCTCGATGACAACGATGGCGAAAGACTCGTTTTTTTTGGTAAATGAATAGCGTGCCGATATCACGCGACCGGCAGTGGCAATAACCTGTTTCTCCAGTTCGGTATCAATATTACCGCAAAAGACGGCGTTGCCATATTTTTTACTGAATACCGGGCTGAATGGTTTTTCAGAGAAGCTTACCCCCAGCAGCTCCTTTTCCCAGAATGCCTTTTCCCTGTCGGTGGTCTCCGACGGGGGAAGTTCCAGGTCGGGCAGCGGCACCTGCGCCGTTTCCCCGAAGAGGTCGAACATCGTTGTTTGTCCCGTCTCCCGCAGGTGGTGTTCGCGCTGTGCCAGCGACAGGATACGACCGACGCTGTTGAGCAGGGTGCCGCGATTTTCAAGTTCGTCGAACGCCCCTGCTTTTATCAGGCTCTCCATTACGCGCCGGTTAACCGCCTGTAAATCGCTGCGGCGGCAGAGGTCTTCGATAGATTTAAACTCGCCGTTTTTATTGCGTTCGCTGATAATAGGCTCGATAGCTCCGGTGCCGACGTTTTTAATCGACCCCAGGCCGAACCGGATAGCCGGCTCTCCGGCCGCAGTATTTTCTATGGAGAAATCAAGCTGGCTGCGGTTGATATCCGGCGACAGCACGGCAATATTCAGTCGGCGGCATTCAGCGACGGCGTTGCCTATCTTTTCGGTTTCTCCGGCGTGGATGGTCAGGAATGCGGTAATATATTCCGCAGGGTAGTTCGCCTTGAGGTAGGCGGTCTGGTAGGCTATCAGCGCGTAGCTGACGCTGTGGGCCTTGTTGAAGGCATAGCCGGCAAAAGGCTCGATAAGGGCGAACACCTCCTCCGCCAGGTCCGTGGGGTATTCCAATTTTTTAGCGCCGCTGATAAAGCTACGTTTTTCTTTGTGCATTACCTCGGCAATTTTCTTGCCCATCGCCTTACGGAAGATATCGGCCTGACCCAGGCTGTAACCGGCGAACTTCCGCACGATGAACAATACCTGGTCCTGGTAGACGATAACGCCGTAGGTTTCTTTGAGGATATCCTCCAGGGCCGGGTGGGGATAGGTTATCGGCATCTTGCCGTGCTTGGAATCGATAAACCGGGGGATATGCTCCATGGGACCGGGACGGTAGAGGGCTACCATGGCCGCAATATCGCTGAATGTAGTCGGCTTGAGTTCCTTGATATAGCGGCGCATTCCGGCGCCTTCTAGCTGGAAAACGCCGGCCGTCTCTCCCGACGAGAGAAGTTCGAAGGTCTTTTTATCATCCATCGGAAGGTTATTAAGGTCGATGTCTATCCCGTGTTTCTTGAGGATAATATCCCTTGCCTTGCCCAGAATGGTAAGGTTAGCCAGTCCGAGGAAGTCCATTTTCAGCAGGCCGATGCTGGCGATATCCCCCATGGAAAACTGGGTCATTACCGCTTCCTGGCTGTCAACCTTGGCGCCGCGCTGCAGCGGCACATATTTTGTCAATGATTCCCGGGAAATAACGACTCCGGCGGCATGGGTGCTGGCGTGACGGGAAATGCCCTCCACCCTTCTCGCCGAATTCACCAGGTTGCGCACGATATCATCTTCCTGGTAAATAGACTTGAGTTCGGGATTTTCGTCCATGGCGCGTCCCAGTGTCATACCCGGTGTGCCGGGCACCAGTCTGGCGACGCGGTCGACTTCCCCGTAGGGCATGCCCAGCGCCCTCCCCACGTCCCGGATGGCCGCGCGCGCCCCCAGCGTGCCGAAGGTGATTATCTGGGCGACGTGGTCCTGGCCGTATTTTCGGGAAACGTAGTTGATAACCTCGTCGCGGCGGTCGTCCTGGAAGTCCATATCGATATCTGGCATCTCCTTGCGCTCGATGTTGAGGAAGCGCTCGAAGACAAGCCCGTGTTCAATGGGGTCGAGGGGGGTAATGCCGAGACAATGCAGGACGATGCTGGCGGCGGCGCTGCCCCTGACGCCGAAGAGGATATTTTGCTTTTTCACGAACGAAATTATATCCCAGACGACCAGGAAATAGTTGGCGAACTGCGTCTTCTCTATAACATCGAGCTCGTATTCCAGTCGCTGCTCTATATCCGGGGTAGGGTCGGGGTAGTACTGCCTTAGATTAGTACGACAGAGGTCGGCCAGGAACTGGTCGGGGGTTTTACCTTCCGGCAGTTCGATTACCGGCAGGTGAAGTCGCCCGAATTCAAGTTCCAGATTGCATTTATCTGCGATAATACCGGTATTTTCCAGCGCCTGGGGGGTGTTCTTAAAAAGCTCCGCCATTTCCTGCGGACTACGGAGATAGAAGGTGTCTCCTGCCATCTTCAGGCGTTTTTCGTCATGAATGGTGGTATTTGTGCCGATGCAGAGAAGCAAGTCGTGCGCGGAGGCGTCCTCTTTGTTGATATAGTGAGTATCGTTGGTAGCCACCAGGGGAATATCGAGTTCCTGGCTCATCTGGATGAGAAAGTTATTTACACCTTCCAGTTCGGCGACGGGGTGTTTCATGAGTTCCAGGTAGAAATCGCCGAAGGTCTGCTTGTACCAGAGGGCAGCCTGCTTGGCGTCATCGTAACGCCGGTTAAGCACCAGCCGGGGAATCTCTCCGGCAAGGCAGGCGCTAAGGGCGATAAGCCCCTCTTTATGTTGTTTGAGAAGTTCTTTATCAACCCTCGGTTTGTAGTAAAAACCTTCCAGGTGGGCTTTAGTGGTCAGCTGGATGAGGTTCTGGTAGCCGGTAATGTCTTTAGCGAGGAGGACGAGATGATAGTTATTTTTATCCCCGGCGTTACGACTCAACCGGCCGTTCGGGGCGATGTAAATCTCGCAGCCGATAATCGGCTTGATACCGGCTTCCCTGGCGGCATGGTAGAACTCAATTACCCCGTACATGACGCCGTGGTCGGTTATCGCCAAGCTGTCCATGCCGAGCTCTTTAGCCCTGGCTACCAACTGATGGATGCGACACATCCCGTCAAGCAGGCTGTATTCGGTGTGAACATGAAGGTGGGTAAACATTATACTTTCGGCACCGGTTTTAAATCATTATAGCACAGCGCCGAAACTGGAGAAACCGCGATTAATATCAGGCATGAACGGATTTATTCAGGTTGCAGTAAAACAGCCGCTAGAAGTATAATTAGTTATCGGTTTACTCGCAGAGAGTCCTCATAAATTTCCCTGTGGCCGGTTACGTATTTTGTGAAAGGTCCAGAGGATTAAGCCCCGATTGATTAAAGTAAGTATAAATATGACACGAATAGAGCGTCGATGTCACCGGAAGCTGTAACCGGAAGAACGGGCGGAATGTTTTACGGCTGGTTCGCGCTGGCCGGCGTCATGCTCGTGATATTTATCGTCGGCGGGATTTTTGTCAATTCGTTCGGGGTTTTGCTGCCGGTGATAACCGTTGAATTCGGCTGGAGCCGGGCAATTGTGGCGGGAGCGCTGGCATCGGGTATTATCGCCTTCGGGCTGCCAAGTCCGCTTTACGGCATCCTCGTGGCCAAACTGGGTCCGAGGTTCACAATAATACTGGGCAATCTGCTGGCCGGTCTGGGCATTGCCGGGGTATACTTCGTCCAGGAAATCTGGCATCTTTACATTTTATACATCATCATCGGGATAGGGGGCGGCTTCGGGGGGTATATTTCCTGCACCACTGTAGCTAATAACTGGTTTATTAAGAGGCGCTCGCTGGCGCTGGGCGCCTTTGTTGCCTGCGCCGGCCTGGGAGGTTTCGTTTTTCCACCGTTGACAACGTCGCTCATTGCCGCTATAGGCTGGCGGTTGACCTGGCTCGTACTGTCGGGAATCATTATAGTGATTCCGGTGCTGATTGGAGGAGTGGTTCTGACCAGGAACCGCCCGGAGGATATGGGGCAGACGCCGGACGGTATGCCGGCCGATGCCTTTACGGAAATAGAGGTGGAGGAATCTAAAGCGGCTGCTGATGAAAAAGCCGACGGTTGGAGTATCAGGCAGGTGATGAAGGGTCCCACGGCCTGGCTGATAGGGGGGTTTTCGGCCGCCAATACCTTTACCATGGGGACAATGGTAACGCACCAGATAGCGTACCTCCAGGATATTGATTTCAGTCCGATGACTGCTGCCGCGACCATGAGCTTTATGTCTGTATTCAGTATTGCGGGCAGCCTCGTCTTCGGGGCTCTGGCCATGAAGGTTAAAGTGAGATATCTATCCTGCGCCTTTTTTGCCATTCAGCTCATAGGCCTGCTGGTTTTGTTGTCATCCAGAGAACTGGGGCTTATTTACGTTTATGCGGCTTTCCAGGGAATGAGCAACGGCGCCCTGACGGCGGCTATGCCGACATTCGTGGGTATTTATTATCCGCGCCGTCGCTATTCTCAAGTTATGGGGTTGGTCCTTCCGTTTCAGGTGTGCGCAAACGCTATCGCTACTATTATCGCCGGGGCGATTTATGACGCTACGTTGACCTATACCCCCGCCTTTATCACCGCCGCGGTATTCTGCATGGCGGGACTTATCTTTGTCTTTTTAGCCCGCAGGCCAAAACAGGTATAATCGCCCCGGCCGGTTGTTCGTTAATGTCTGTCAAGTGCGTTTTACGTTATTTTAATGTAAAATCTATTTATCAGTGATAGTGTTATGAGAACCCTGGCCCAATGGCTCTTTATATTGTGTCTGCCCGTATTGATGTTGACAGCGAGCTTGAGCGCGGCTGCCAATAGTCCCTGGCTGTACCATTATGGCTTCGATAAGTACGATATCAGCCGCGTAACAGGGCTGGAGACATCCGAGCTTGACAGGGTTGCCGGGGGACTGATTGGCTATTTTAACTCCGGCGAAGAGTATATCAGCCTTACCGTAACCAAAAACGGAGAGTCGTTAGAGCTTTTTAACGAGCGCGAGGTCGGACATCTCAAGGATGTTAAAGGGCTGTTCCAGCTGGGGTACTATGTCCTTCTGGGCGCGCTGGTTTACGGCCTGGCCTACTTCGGTATCGTCTTCTTCTGGAAGCGGGACCGGCGGCGGCTGGCCCGGGGGCTGGTCGGCGGAGGGGGCCTGACGCTGGCGCTGATGCTGGCGATGGGATTGGTAATAGCGCTGGACTTCGACCGGTTCTTTTTACAGTTTCACCTGTTGAGCTTTGCCAACGACCTCTGGATGCTCGACCCGGCCACGGACTACCTTGTCATGCTCTTTCCGCAGGGTTTCTGGTTCGATGCGGCGCTGTTCTGCACTATGGCGACGGCAGTTGGGGCTTTAATAATTGGCGGGGTAGGGTGGTGGCGATTAAGAAAATCCAGGGTGTCAGAATCTCCCTGAACTCGTTCCGGCCCTTTTTCTCATAAACTAGTCCTCGGAACCTCTCCGCTTGAAGAAGAAAGATGCCACGATTAATGCTATACCTATAACCAGAACAACGATACTGAAGAGCTGGAGTGGCGCCAGAATATCATTGTACAGGCCCGTCAGCCATGTCTCGAACGATAGGGGTATATCCGGTATCAGTTGCATCATATTAATGTTTTTGGCAAATATGACGCCGGCCAGTTCCAGGACTCCGTAGATAAGAAGGCCTATCCCCAGCGAGCGGGCGGCGACCTTGATGTTCCAGTTAATAAGGAAAATGCCCGCGGCGAGTAACACCATGAAGACGATAAACCAGTAGTAGCCGGTCTGGAAATAGCTGATATACTCCCTGGCCGTTATTAGCTGGTCCATGATTTCCGGTGAGATATTGTCCTCGTTGTAAATTATTTCGGATGGCATCTCTGCGACGAACTCATCGTAATACTGGTCGTAATACGGTCTTAGAATAGCTTCGAGGAGTCCGGTGACCCGGGGCATCAGCCCCTCGTTCGTTATCTGTTCGTCGAGTTCCTGCAAGTACTGGTCGAGAAACGCCAGCAGAAGTTCATTGGGTAGTTCGTCAACTCCCGCCGGCAGATATTCCGATGGTATCTGGCGGGTATATTCTTCCAGATTCTCGGCTAGAAAGGGCCTCAACTCGTTACTGATGATATCGGGGAGCCATGTGGCTATTTGCTCGTTCATGGCTTCCCAGAGGCTTTCTTTCAAGCCTTCTTTAAGCTCTTCCAGGTTGATGCTTATTTCGAGCGTGTCGCTCTTACCCAGCAGATAGTCGTACCCGGTATAGATAGCGTCATGAAACTGCTCCTTCAACCAGGGTTCCTGGTCGTCGATGACATCGTACAGGGTGTCCTGCAGGAATTGCGCTTCGTCCGGTATTATTCCGATGATGTTATCTTCGGCGAAATTGCCGGCCAGTTCGGATACATCAATCCTTTCCACCTGGTTATAAACGAAGTCGGGATTGAGCAGAGTGCTTTGCAGCATGAATGCAACGCCGAAGACGGTGAGAGAGAGAAAAAGCAGAAAGCTTAAAATAAAGGTCCCCAGGCCCCTGATAACTTTCAAATACGTCAACCTCCGCATATTTTGCGGCAGCCCTTATCAGCCGCGGTAAGTTACGCAGTATTTTATCATATCAGGCCGGAAATTACACCTGTTTATGTGGTGAATGTTGACTGTAAAGCGGGTATTTAGTAGAATGACAATAGTCGTGGGCGGTTAGCTCAGTTGGTTAGAGCGCCGCGTTGACATCGCGGAGGTCAGTGGTTCAAGTCCTCTACCGCCCACCATTTAGAAAAAGCCATCAGTTTGATTTTTACGAAGTCCTCTCATTAATCCTCTCTACAAACCCTAATCTTGCATTACAGTTAAGGCTTCGCCCTTTTTGCCCCTCTCAATGGAATATATCGCCCTGAAATCTTATATAGGGGATATGAATTTGATGGGGAAGGTAAATAATAGTAATATAGCATAGAAAATTTCTAATAGAGACGAGAGGAGAAAGTCAAAGATGCCGGAGACAAAATATGGCAAACATGTGATTCGAGAGCCTTTTTATAAGGCAACGGAAGACTTTAGTGGTGCGTCGATATTAGCACACACTGACGAGGATAAGGCGGGGGTAGTCTATGAATATCGTTATATTAACCAAGCTAGCTGGTCGATTAAAGATAGCCGTATTCACGATACGTGGGAACTGCTTTGTTTCGTTGGGGGGAATCCTAAAAATATTACTGATTTAGGAGCGAAAGTCAGCATATGTCTAGGCGATGAAAAGGAAGAACACATCATAACCAGCGCCACGATAGTCTCCATTCCGCCGGGATTGAAGCATTGTCCCGTTACTGTTAAGCAATACTCCAGACCCTTCGTATTACTTAGGATATCAACAACTAGAGACTATGAAAATAGACTGAATTCAAAGACCGGTGGCGCGGACATCTTTGATTCAAAAGCCATGAAAGAGGGCAGCCCTGTTACAAAGGATGGGAAAAAATACTGGATGAATATAATTCAAGGCCCTTTTTTTCTGGAAGCCGAACCGGGATGGGCAGGCACATCAATATGGTCCCACCACAACGAGTATAAAAATGGTACGACTCTGGGTTACCATTGTATAAATTCAACCTATGATGTGCCGTTTACTCATGCCCATGATTTCCATGAATTACTTTGCTTCATCGGAGGTGATCCCGAAAACGTCAGTGATTTAGGGGCGGAAGTCAGTGTCCGCCTTGGCGATGAACTTGAAGAACATGTCTTCAATACCGCTACGATCGTCTCCATCCCGCCGGGTTTGAAACACTGCCCGTTACTCGTTAAGAACGTAACCAGGCCCCTCGTCTTTCTGGAGGTTTCAATGACAAAGGATTTTGCAGCTAAATCGTCTAAAGAAAAATAGCCTGCGGCCGAATGAGAGATGGTCTCTTTATGTTTGACAAGATACGTATTTTTCTATAGGCTAATTGATACACGCTAATCACGGGACAATATGGTTAGGGAGGAGTGCCGGCGAAATGAACTCTTCTGGGTCGCACAGGCTAAAAGTGAAAAAGGGCAGGGAGCAGTCCGAGCTTCTGGTATTAAGTAGAATATCAGCGGCGTTGAGCGGCCTGTGGGACCTTGATGCCATTCTTGGCGTCGGTCTTGATAGTACCCTGGATTTAATGAACGGGACCATCGGTGAGATTTTGCTTATCGATGAGCTTACCCAGGAGCTTTCCCACATTGTGCATCGTGGTTTAAGCAAGGAATTTGTGGAGAATGTGCGTCTAAGCCTGGGTGTAGGTATTACCGGCAGCGTGGCCAAGAGCGGTAAAGCCATTCTCCTCGAGGATATCTCCGTAGACCCGCGAGTGGCGCACCGCGAACTGGTCGCGGCGGAAGGGTTAAAGGCATATATATGCGTGCCTCTCCGCGCCAGGGATAAAGTCCTGGGTGTTCTGAACGTGGCCAGCCGTATGCCCCGGAAATTCACTACCAGCGATATGCATTTGCTTTATGCCATCGGTGACCAGCTTGGCATCGCCGTGGAGCACGCCAGACTGTACGAACGCCTTAGGAAAGCCCGGGAGAGATTGCGCAGGCTCGCGCGACAAAATCTGATGGCGGAGGAAGATGAGAGGAGAAGGATTGCCCGTGAGCTGCATGATGAGACCAGCCAGTCGCTTTCCGGGATAGCCCTTCAACTGCAGGCTCTGATTGAAATATCCGCTATGTCCGGAAAACAGGAACCTGAATTTGTTGCCGGATTGAAAAAGGTACAGTCATTGACCGTGCAGGTGCACAATGAAGTCAGCCGGCTGATATCCAATCTGCACCCGGCTCTATTGGATACGCTGGGACTGGTGCCGGCGATTCGCCAGAACGTGGAGTCGAGGCTGCAGTTCCTTGAAATCAATGTGACCGTAGAGACAAAAGGCACCGAGATGAGGTTTCCACCCGATGTCGAAGCAGCCCTTTTCCGCTTCGTCCAGAGTGCCATCGGTAACATTGCCCAGCATTCCAAGGCAAAGAATGCCGCTGTTTTACTCGAATACAGGCCGGGTGATTTCCTGTTGACCGTCAGCGATGACGGGCAGGGATTTAACGTTTCCGAGATTACCGATGTGGAGGAGAGCGGCAGAGGGCGCGGTTTATTCAGCATGAGGGAGAGGATAGGGTTTCTCGGCGGCACCAGCGGAATCGAGTCCGAAACAGGGAAGGGGACCAAGGTCTGGGCCAGGATTCCCGTCGGACAGGAAATAGAATATGCAGAAAATAAAAGTACTGGTAGTTGATGACCATACCATTATACGCGACGGTATCTGTGCCCTGCTTGCCTTATCCGGCGATATTGAGGTAGTGGGGGAGGCTACCAATGGCAGCGAGGCCCTGGATAGGGTCAGGGAGCTTAGCCCCGACGTGGTACTCATGGATATCGCCATGCCTGTGATGGGAGGTCTGGAGGCCACCCGCCGGATAAGCAAAGATTTCCCAAAGGCTAAAGTACTCGTTCTCACACAGTATGATGATAAGGAGTATTTCTTTCCGGTTATCGAATCCGGTGCTTCAGGATTTATCAGCAAGGCGGCTGCATCTTCAGAGCTCACGGTGGGGATACGCTCCGTCTACCGGGGGGATTCTTATCTTTCGCCAACGGTTACCAAGCTCCTGGTGGAAAATTACCAGCATTCCGCCGGAGACCGCGCCAGCCAGGACCCGTATAATCATTTGACAACACGCGAACGCGAAATATTCAAATTGCTCGCAGAGGGGCACAGCACGCAGGAAATAGCGGATATTCTGGTTATCACCCCGAAGACTGTGGAAGGCCACAAGACCAACCTTATGTTAAAGCTGGGTGTTCATAACCGGGTTGAATTGGTTAAAGCCGCCCTGCGTAAGGGTATCATAACCCTCTAATCTTTGCTTCACTCGCCATATTAGGAGCCTTTGCTTCCCCATTATGCAATCCAATCATTCTATTAATCCCGGTATCAGGGTGAATTTTTAAATATTCAGGGGTTTAATCTGCCCGTTATCGGGGTATATTCCCTATTTCCTGTTTATAGTCCACGTCATATAGTGATATTTAAAGGCGCTTCCGGTGAAAGGAGGCTTAAGATGGAAAAGGGCCAGACGATTTTAATTGTGGATGACGAAGCAGGGTTTGTAGAAGAAATAAAAAGAACCTTGGAAAGCGAAGGCTATGCCGTCGTCACCGCCGGTGACCAGGAAGAGGCCAAAAATGCGGTGCGTTCTCACGAACCCGATGCGATTGTCCTGGGCACGATTATGCCCCGCGGGGATGCCTTCCTGTTCCACAAGTGGATGAAGCAGACTTTAGGGTTTGGAAATCTGCCTATCATGGTTATCAATGCCCCGCCGGAAAAACAGCTGCTCAAAGGCTGGAGAATGGACGAAGGCATGCAGATAGATGCGGAAGATTTTCTTGCCAAGCCTGTTGAACCCCTTGCTCTGATACCCCGCATCCAGGCCCTGCTGGACAGGGCTACGAAGAAAATAAGAATTCTGATTGTAGATGACCATGCCGTGGTCAGGGACGGTATAAGGTCGGTGCTTACCCTGCAGCGGGATATGCAGGTCGTTGGCGAAGCCGTCAATGGGAAAGAAGCGCTGGATAAGACCATGGAGCTTATTCCCGATGTCGTGGTGATGGACATTATCATGCCGGTGATGAACGGACTGGACGCTGCCCGGGAGATATGCCAGAAGCAGAAGACGGCTAAGGTCTTGATGCTGACACAATACGACGACGAAGAAAATGTTCTGGCCAGTAAAAAGGTAGGGGCGGTAGGGTTTATCCCGAAAGCAGCCGCCAGTTCTCGTCTGTTGACAGGCATCCGGTCCGTGGCGCGGGGCGATCAGTCCTGGATTGAATCCCTCCAACCGCATGTACAGGATGGGGAGACGGCTTGAGTGGAAGCTATTACGATTGTCTTAAATGGCGTCGAGGTAAGCGGTTACCCGGGTACCACAATTCTGGACCTGGCTCAGGAATCCGGGGTATATATTCCCACTCTCTGTTACGACCCGAATCTGGCTTCGGTTGGCGCTTGCCGTCTTTGTCTGGTAGAGGATGAGCGCAATGGGGCCTTGCTGGCTTCCTGCGTAACGCCTATATCACCGGGGATGGTCATCAAGACTAATTCACCCAGAGTGGTTGAGCACCGCAAGAAAATCCTCAAGCTCTTATTGGCCAGCCATCCCGATTCCTGTCTTGTCTGCGATAAAGGGAATCGCTGTCAACTGCGCAAGCTGTCCGCCGAGATGGGTATTGGCCTTGTCGAGTTCCAGAGAATTCCGCAGCTGGACGTGATTGAGGAGGTCAATACGTTTATTGAGCGTGACCTCTCCAAGTGTATCATGTGCGCCAAGTGCATCAGGGCTGACCAGGAGCTGGTCGTAGAGGGCGCTATCGACTATATCGACCGCGGTACTGCGGTCAGACCGGCGACATTGAACGATATGCCGCTGGAAAAATCGGAATGCACTTTCTGCGGCGTCTGTGTAGCTATCTGCCCGACAGGTGCTTTGATGGAGAAGGAGAGGGCTTACACCGGTACGGCGTCAGAAGTGGTCGCTACGGTGTGTCCTTATTGCGGCTGCGGCTGTACCGTTTGCCTGGGAGTTAAGGACGGCAAAGTAATTTATTCCAGGCCGCCCCCGGACGGGCAGGTTAACAGCGGCACCCTCTGTGTGCGCGGGAGTTACGGATATGATTTTATTCACAGTCCGGAGAGGCTGCACCATCCCCTGGTTAAAGTTGACGGCCAGTTCCAGGAAGCTACCTGGAAGGAAGCGCTGTCACGTGTGGCTGCTGAATTTAATCGGATAAAGGAGACTCATGGCGCCGATGCTATCGCCGTCTTCGGCTCCTCTAAGTGCACCAACGAGGAAAATTACCTGCTCCAGGAATTCACTCGCGTTATTTTAGGCACAAATAACATTGATAACGGCAGCCGTCTCTACAACGCGGCAAGCCGGGTGGGCCTCGGTACATCCATCGGCTATGCCGGTACTACCGGAACTCTCGGTTCTCTGGAAAAATCACGGACAATAATGGTCATCGGGGCCGACCCGGAAATATCGGCTCCCGCAGTAGCCTATGCCATCAAGCGGGCGGTAAGGTTTAAGGGAGCCCAATTAATCGTCGTCGACCCGCGTCATACACCGCTGGCACAGTTCGCTCATATGTGGCTCAAGCCACATGTGGGTACTGACATCGCTCTGCTTAACGCACTGGCCAGAGTAATCATTGACGAAAATAAAATGGATATAGAATTTGTTACCCGTATGACGGATAACTTTGCCCGGTGGGCTGATAGCCTGAAAAAGCATGCGCCTGGATACGCGGAAGAACTTACAGGTATCCCCAAGAAGGAAATGCAGAAGGCCGCACGTATCCTTGCCGGCGCTGAACAAACCTCTATCGTCTACGGGAACGGTATTACGCAACATGCCAACGGGACTGATGCCGTTATCGCCATCGCCAATCTGACTATGCTCACCGGGAATGCCGGGAGGCGGGGTGGGATTTTCGCCCTGCAGCGGGAGAACAATGCCCTCGGGGCCTGCGATGTGGGCGCCCTGCCTGATTTCCTGCCCGGTTATCAGAATGTTAATAATGCTCAAGACAGGAAAAGGTTCGAGGAGCGCTGGCGCTGCGTTTTACCGGTTCATGCCGGATTAACAGCCTGGGAGATGATAGAAGCGGCGGGGACCGGAAAGGTGAAGGCGATGTTCATCATGGGGGAAAACCCGGCAGCGAGCTTCCCTCAAACATCGCTGGTTAAAGAAGCTTTATCTAAGCTGGATTTCCTGGTGGTCACGGAAATGTTCATGACCGAAACCGCCGGGCTGGCTTCGGTGGTATTACCGGCTGCCAGTTTCGCTGAAAAGTCTGGCACCTTTACCAATTTCGAGGGGAGGGTCCAGCAGTTAACAAAGGCCGTCGAGCCTTTGGGCGGGAGCCTGTCCGATGGAGAAATAATACTGGAACTGTCCGGTATGATGAATTCCCCGTTGCCGTATAAATCTCAACAGGAAGTGCTGAATGAAATCGAAGAAATGGTTCCGTTCTACCATCATGTTACCCGTGTTGATAACGATACCATAGAACCGGACTGGGCTGAAGAGGAAGACGGCTATTACGGGAACAGGCGTCTGCATAAGGGACTTTTCCCCAGCGGTTTCGGTCGGTTTTTATCCGTGGAATATGTTCATCCGCATGAGACGGGAAATGATGGATACCCTTTCACTCTCATGGTCGGCTCCAGTCGGTATCACTTCGGCGCCGGTGCGCGCAGTATGCGGTCGACCCGATTAAATCGGTTCTCCCCGGAAGCGTTCCTTGAAATAAGCAATGACGATGCCGTCGACATGGGCATCGTTGATGGCGATACCGTGAAGGTCACCTCGGCGCAGGGAGAACTTGCAGCAATCGCTAAAGTCAGTAACGCGTTGTCACGCGGCCTGCTCTTTATGCCGATATCTTTCCCGGATAGCCCCGTGTATGAGCTATTTAATACCATTCTGGACCCTCGAGCTAAAGCCCCGGCGCTCAAGTCGTGTGCGGTAAGGCTGGAAAGGACTGCCGATAATGGCTAAAGCGAAGAAAGCACCCCGGGTAAACATGAAACAAATAGAGAAGATTATCGCAGGTTATCAGGGAAGAAAATGGGCGCTGATACCCCTGACCCAGGAGATTCAGGAAAAGGTCGGCTATATACCTCCCGAGGTTATACCGCGTATCGCTGGCGCCCTTGGGTTGTTTCCCTGCCAGGTGCAGGGGGTGATTACCTTCTATTCCCAGCTGTACACGAAGCCAAGGGGCAGGAATATCGTCAGGGTCTGCCGGGGCACCGCCTGCCACGTGCGCGGCGGCAAGACTATCCTGAAGCTGGTCAGGCAGCACCTGGGAGTCGAAGAAGGTCAGACCACCGAAGATATGGAATATACCCTGGAGACGGTCGCCTGTATAGGGGTTTGCGCCCTGGCGCCCAATCTCGTAGTGAATAAAAACATCTACGGCAATATGAACCCCCAAAAAGTAGCCGCTATTTTTGGCCAATACGGAGGACGTAAACATGCCGAAGCGGAAAGTTAAGATATCGCCCAACGGCCACCGGGAAGTCCTTGTATGCTGCGGGTCGGGCTGCCCCGGCTCGGAAGAAGTGCGAAAGCGTCTTGAGGAGGAGATAGCGCGGCTGGGACTTGAGGTTGGTGTTAAGCCTACCGGTTGTCACGGCTTTTGCCAGCAGGGGCCCACGGTGCTCGTAGAGCCGGAAGACATCATGTACTGCAAGGTATCGGAAGATGACGTTCCCGAGATTGTCCGCAGTCACCTGAAGGAAAACCGGCTGGTAGACCGGCTGCTGTATGTCGAACCGTCGTCCGGTAAGACCATCCCGCGTTATGCCGATATTAGGTTTTTTAGGGAACAGGACCGCGTGGTTTTAAGGAACTGCGGTCAGATTAATCCGGAGCAGATTGACGATTATCTTGAGCGGGGCGGTTATGAATCGCTTAAAAAAGCCATCTTTACCATGAAGCCGGAAGAAGTAATTGACCTAATCAAGCGTTCGGGTCTGCGGGGAAGGGGCGGCGCCGGTTTCTCCACCGGCACCAAGTGGGAGTTCTGCCATAATGCGCCCGGCGATAAAAAGTACATGATTTGTAACGCCGACGAAGGCGACCCCGGTGCCTTCATGGACCGCTCCATTCTGGAAGCCGACCCGCATGCCGTCCTGGAAGGGCTGGCCATTGCGGCCTATGCCATCGGTGCCGACGAGGCCTATGTCTATGTCCGTGCCGAGTACCCGCTGGCGGTAAAGCGTCTGCATACAGCGCTGGAACAGGCGCAGGAGAGGAATTACCTTGGCAAAGGTATACTGGGTTCGGATTTTAATTTAACGGTGCATATCAAGGAAGGTGCCGGGGCTTTTGTCTGCGGGGAGGAGACGGCGCTGATAGCCTCCATTGAGAGTAAACGCGGCATGCCCCGTCCCCGCCCGCCCTTCCCGGCTAATTCCGGGCTGGACGGCAAACCGACCATTATAAATAATACGAAGACCCTGGCTACGGTTCCGGTTATCATAGAGAGAGGCGCCGACTGGTTTGCCGGAATCGGCACCGAGAAAAGTAAGGGCACGGCGGTATTCGCCCTATCCGGTAAAATTGAAAACAGCGGGCTGGTGGAGGTGCCCATGGGCACGCCGCTGTCCCATATCATCTATAAAATTGGCGGCGGTATCCCCCGCGGAAGGCAGCTCAAGGCGGTGCAGACCGGCGGGCCTTCGGGAGGCTGTATTCCCGCCCGCTTTATAGAAACGCCCATCGAGTACGAGACACTGGCCAGTTTGGGGTCGATTATGGGCTCCGGCGGCATGGTAGTCATGGACGAGGCCACCTGCATGGTGGAAATAGCTCGATATTTCCTTAGTTTTACCCAGAGCGAGTCCTGCGGGAAATGCACTCCCTGTCGACTGGGCACCCGCCAGATGCTGGAAATTCTTACCAGGATTACCGAGGGACGGGGACGCGACGAGGATATAGAATCCTTGCTTTCCATAGCTAAAACGGTAAAAGAGTGCTCTCTCTGCGGACTGGGACAGACGGCCCCCAATCCGGTCATCTCCACCATTAACTACTTCCGTGACGAATACGAGGCGCATATCAGAGAGAAGAAATGCCCGGCAGCGGTCTGCGAAGCCCTGATGATATCGCCCTGCCAGCATACCTGCCCCGCGGGTATCAATATCCCCAAATATGTCGCCCATATCGCCGAGGGTGAATACAAAGAATCCATCGAGACCATCAGGGAACGCAATCCTTTCGCTGCCGTGTGCGGTCGTATCTGCCACCATCCCTGCGAGGGCCGGTGCCGCCGCGGTGAGCTGGATGAACCTGTCGCCATCAGGACGCTGAAGCGCTTTGCCGCCGACTGGTATGCGGAGCACGACTCGGAAATCGGCGATATAGAGCCTTTCCCCGTAACGAAAAAGGAGAGAATAGCCGTGGTGGGGGCGGGGCCGACCGGCCTGGCCTGCGCCTACTTTTTAGCGCAGGCGGGTTACGCGGTGACGGTCTTTGAAGCCCTTCCCGTGGGAGGAGGTATGCTGTCGGTAGCTATACCGGAATTCCGCTTGCCGTATACCGCTATCCAGCAGGATATAGATTATATTATCAAGCGGGGGGTGGAGATAAAATACGATACTCCAATCAATACTAATTTTACGGTTGAGAATTTAAAAAACGACGGCTTCGCCTCGGTATTTATAGCGGCTGGCGCCCAGCGGAGCCAGCGACTGGGCATACCCGGAGAGGTCGAGGATATTGAAGGTCTTTACTATGGGTTGAGGTTCCTCCGCGACGTCAGGCTGGGCCGGGGTGTAAAAGTGGGCAGACATGTGGCCATCGTCGGGGGTGGTAACGTCGCCCTCGATGCCGCACGGACCGTATTGCGCCTTGGCGCCGATGAAGCCAGCATCTACTACCGACGTTCCCGCGATGAGATGCCGGTGTCCGATATCGAGTATGAAGAGGCCATCGCCGAAGGCGTTAATATAAATTTCCTGGCAAGCCCCACCAGGATAACCAGCGATAACTGGAAAGTTACGGGTCTCCAGTGCATTCAGATGGAGCTGGGAGAACCCGATGACAGCGGTCGGCGGCGACCCGTCCCCGTAAGCGGCTCGGAATTCACCGCGAAGGCGGATACGGTTATCGCCGCCGTAGGCCAGGCGCCGGACCTTTCCTTCCTGCCTGCGGACAGCGCCCTGGAGCGTACCCGGTGGGAGACACTGGTGGTCGATAGCAATTCCCTGGCGACCAATGTCCAAGGCGTTTTTGCCGGCGGCGACTTCGTAACCGGGCCGGGCATGGTCGTTGAGGCCATCGCCGCCGGAAGAAGGGGAGCCATGGCTATCGACAAGTACTTGAGGGGCGATGATTCACGGGTAGAGATTTACGACCGTAAAGTGAAAGTGGCTGAAGGGGCTGCCCCGGAGCTTGAGGAGTCATGGGAGTTAAAACCGAGGTCTAAAGTGAAGACGCTGCCGCTGCCGGACAGGAGAGCCAGCTTCGCCGAGATAGAACTCGGATTTACCGAGGACGTAGCCCGGCGGGAGGCAAAGAGGTGCTTGAGGTGCGACCTTGAAAGCTAGGACATGAATTTACTTATTAGTTTTTTATCATTGCGAGGGCGAAGCCCGAAGCAATCTCTATCATCTGATTAAGTATATCTGTGGGATTGCCACGCGGAGTTTATCCTGAGCGTAGTGTGAGGACTCGCAATGACAGATGAAAGTAGAGGGAGGGGTTTGTTATGAAAGCAATAACCAGACAAAAATCGATTGAAGACATTCAGCAAAGTCTTAACGGACTGGATAAAATATTCGTGGTCGGCTGTGGCACCTGTACCACCATGACCAAAACCGGCGGTATCGAACAGGTCGAGGAAATGAAAGGGCATCTCCAGGAAATGGGCAAACGCGTTACCGGCACCACGGTTATTCCCACCGCCTGTGATGACATGACCGAGGTTGCCATGAAGGAGAATGAGCAGTTCATCCGCAGCGCCGATGCCATTCTATCGATGAGCTGCGCCCTGGGCGTGCACCGTATGAACATGTATATTGATAAACCGATAATTCCGGCAGTGGATACGCTGTTCATCGGCGTGGAGGAAACACCCGGCTATTTCCGCGAGGCCTGCGCCCAGTGCGGACAGTGCCTTCTCGGAGAGACCGCCGGCATCTGTCCCATCACTGCCTGTCACAAGGGACTGGTCAACGGGCCCTGCGGCGGCACCAATAACGGCAAGTGCGAGGTCGATAAAGAGAAGGACTGCGCCTGGACACTCATTTATAATCGACTAAAAGAGCAGGGCAGGCTCGACCTTATGCGCCGGTATCAGGCGCCCCGCAATCATCACATCGTCCCCAGACCGAGGTCCATCACAATCACTTAACGGGGTAGAGATGTTGTCATCGCATTTTAAAAAGGTCTTTGACCTGGAAGGACACAGGATTTTATGAGGGGGTTAGGATAATGGTATCACGTTTCAAAGAATCCCTTGACTCCGGAAAGTTCGTAGTTACCAGCGAGGTCGCCCCGCCCAAGGGAACTAACCTTGAAAAGTTGCTGCACCATATCGACCTTCTCAAGGATAAGGTGGATGCGCTTAATATTACCGACCACCAGAGCTCCGTGATGCGCTTCCCATCGCTGGGAGGCGCCCTGGCCGTAATTGAGAAAGGTGGCGAGCCTATCATGCAGATGACCTGCCGCGACCGCAATCGTATGGCCCTGGAGGCCGACCTCCTCTTCGCTTATAGTCGCGGCGTCAGGAATGTCCTCTGCCTCACCGGAGACGCCGTGCCGGTGGGAGACCATAAGGAGGCCAAAGGCGTCTTCGACCTCGATTCCCTGCAGCTGCTAATGACAGTCCGCCAGATGATGGAGGGGCAGGACCTGGGGGGCAATAATCTGGACGGGGCTGTGGAGTTCTGTGCCGGGGCTATCGTCACCCCGGAAGCGCAGCCCATCGAGCCGCAATTGATTAAGTTCGAAAAGAAGATCGAGGCCGGCGCCGAGTTCTTTCAGACCCAGGCTATCTACGACCTGGAAAATTTCGCTAAATTCATGGATTACGCCCGTAAGTTTAATACTAAAATACTCGCTGGGATTGTACTGCTGTCGTCCGCCCGCATGGCTAAATACATGACGGAAAACGTACCCGGCATCTTTGTTCCGCAGGAACTGATTGACGAGTTGTCAGCCGTGCCCAAAGAAGAAATGCTGGCCAAGGGGATTGAAATTGCCGGTCGTACCATTGCCGCCCTGAAGAAGGATGCCGTCTGTGACGGTGTCCATATTATGGCCATCGGCAGGGAAGAAGTGGTGCCGGATATATTGGCGACTGCGGATTCTTTACAGTAATTGCTGACTGGCAAACCATGCCTGCTCTACCCGGATGCAGCGCACACTTTTACCATGTCTCCCTTGCCTGATTGGGACAATATTGGAAGTAGCCAGCAGATGTGGTAGAATGCGCTGGCCGTGTCTAAGTTTCGTAGTGCGATAGGAATGGAGAGGTACCATGTGTAAAATTGAGCCTTATGATTGTCTGCTGGAACTGGTAAAGAAGAGGCGTACTGTCCGCCAGTTTAAATCTGACCCTGTGCCTGATGAATACGTCACCAGAATAATCGAGGTAGCGCGCTGGGCTCCTTCCGGGTTCCACACCCAGCCCTGGGAATTCGTTGTAGTCAGAGAAAAGAAGTGCCGGGATAAAGTTATCGCCGCCCTTGAGCGGCACGGGCCGCCTATAAAGAATCCACGGCAAGGCGACTCAACGCAAGCCTCCCCGCAGGCAAGCTTCCGCGATGCCCCTGTTTTTATTATTCTGCTGTGTGACTGGAGAGCGAGGGTGGGGTTGCCCGACCGTGCTCAAGAGAGTGATACGCAGGTCGCCAGCATCTTCTGCTCCAGCTTGGCCAGCACCTTTTTATATATGCACCTGGCCGCTGCCTCGATGGGACTGGCTTCGCAATGGTATTCGGCCGCAGGCGGTCAGGAAGCGGAACGACAAATAAAGAATATTATCGGCATACCGGAACCATTAAAAATTTATGACATGATGGTGGTGGGTTATGCGGCGCAACCGCCGACGCCCAAGGAAGTAAGAGACCTTATCGGCATGACTCACTATGATAGCTGCGGGGCAAGCGATTTCCGGACGGACGAGGAAGTCGAAGCCGACGCGAGAAAAACCAGGAACTGGTGTTTGTCCGCGCATTAAGTATCAGCCTGTTATCATCAACTTTTTGGTTTCGGCTCCACTGACCGTCGGAGATTAAAATAAAGCTTGCCCCACGTGCAGTAACGTATTTGCGGTAAATTTCATATTTTGATTACAACTATGGATGAAAAACAACCCCGGCACTGTAAAACCAGAACAGTCCGTATTAAAAGCTCCAGCAATAACCGTTATTAACTTTTCGTCGGGTCTTCGGATTTACCCGGTCCAAAGGCAGAGTAGTCCAGGTCATAAAACTGCTTGCAGGTGGTAAATAAACCATAGTGTAAACCACCCAGCACTATTTTTGCTTCCGCAGAATCACGATAATACTTCTCGTAGTGGTTTTCACGGACATAGCCGTAGGAACCCATCAGTTCCATCCCCTTCAGGATAAGCTCCGGAGTTTTCTGGGTAATGAATGCATGCACAGCATGCCCTTTAGCCATCATAGCCACCGAGGTCCAATCACCATAAATATCCATATCGTCATACTCATGGGCCAACTCCAGAAAAGCGGCTCTGGCCACAGTTATTACCGAGGCCATCTCACCCAATATAATAGCCGCGTGGAGGTGCTGGTTGATTGGCTTGCCGCCGGCTACCCTCTCTCCCGTATATTCAAGGAGTACATCAAATGCCCCTTGTAGAATACCTGTCGCATGTGCCGAATTCAGAGGCATGGGGACAGACAGGGTACTTTGGTAGATAAACCAGGCTTCAGGCCCCTGCAGTCCCCACTCCTTAGGTACCCTGACATTGTCAAAGTAGGTAGAGGTGTTTCTGTCACCTTGCATACCGCATTTGACCTCAAATTTGCCATGGGAAACCCCCGGCCAGGGTTCGGGAACATAAACCAAAGCCAAGGCATCTGTCCCCAGCCTTGGGTCCATATTACAAACCACGCAATTGAGGTCAGCTATGCCACTATTAGATGCCCAAAACTTGTTTCCATTTATTACCCATTCGTCACCTTCGAGTTTGGCTTTCACCCCTATCGTTCTGCCCTCATTCTGCGGATTCTCAGCATCAGTGGCAGACTCCGTTTCACTCATGTTAAAGCAGGCAACGGCTAACTCGTTGCCAACGAACTTAGGGGCAAATTTATCAAACACTGCTTTTGCCCATGCCTTCGCCTTTGGAAGGGGTGAAAAGTAGGCTACGCTAGCCGGTGTCCACCCCCAGTCAGTGCAGGCGCTGTGCATACTGATACCATAGTCGCCGCGTCCAACCTGCTCCTGCTTTAGGGCACCGGCAACTATGGAACCCATCTCCGCAATGCCACCATACTCTTGCGGTATCATGCTCTTCTGGCCACCAAGGTCTACCTGTAATTTCTTGAGAATCGGGTTAATTATTTCTTCATGTGTTACATCATCGTCAACTTTGTCACGAACAGGCATAATCTCCTTGTCGGTAAAATCAGCAAACATCTTCTGTATCATTCGATGTTCTTCTTTAACGAAACACTCCGGGTACTGCAATTTATACCATTGACTGGTCTGGTCTAACATGTGTCTCCCCCTTTAAATTAAAATTTATAACGTATTATCTACAACCGGTGGGCTCTGCCCGGTTAAACAGGCGTTTTATAGCAGGATAACTCCTTTCCTTTCATATTTTTAAAGCGTAATAGAATAAATAACCGCACTTCACTCTCCTTGCTAAGGGATTTACAATTAGTGGGCTGTGTGTGGTTACCATCGGTGATGCTACTATAAACACTTGAAAATGTCAACAAAAACCGGCCTTAAGGCTATAGCCGCACACCGCGGTTAGACAATGTATGCGTTAATTGTGACTCTTCTGTGATTATACTTGACAGCGTTTACCGCTATGATAGCAGAAAAATATAAAATTCCGGCTGTATTCGGGGTCGGCACCTACGAGGCCTGGGTAGGCATACGTGAGGCGGCTGCGGCACCCTGGAAATATAGCTGGGCGTTCGGATTTTCCATCGGCACCCCGGCGGCGCCGGATGACTTCCGGGCAGAGCAACCCGGCTATCTGATGATGCCTACATGGTTCGGCGCACTGGCTGCCTTTCGCCGAGGACACCAACAAGAAAGCGGCTGTTTTTGCCTTTGATGACCCCGACGGCAGAGGCTGGTACATGGGATTTACCGGTGCTGTCGCCGAGCAGGGTTATGAGTGCTACCGCGCCGCTGACCAGTTCGGTATCTATCCCCCCGGAACAACCGATTTTTCGTCCCTGATACAGGAATGGAAGAGCGCCGGCTGTGAGATACTATGGGGCAACTGTCCGGCACCCGATATCGGCACAGTGCTGAAACAATGCATGGTGCAGGGCTTTGAACCCAAGGTTGTTTTCGCAACGAGGGGCGCCATGTTCTACCAGGAAATCGTATCCTGGGGCGGCGACCTGGCGGACGGCGTCGGCATGGAGGTCTACTGGGAGCCGTCTATGAAAAACGCCGAAGGTATTGATGGCGAAACACCTCAAACCCTGGCGGACAGATGGTATGAAGCCACGGGAGAACCGCTGGCACAGGGCATAGGATGGAATTACGCGGTAGCCCAAACGCTGTTTGATGCTATCGAAAGGGCAGGCACGCTCGATGCGGATGCGGTTAACAAAGCATTAGGTGAAACCGACCTGGTCACCATGTGGGGACACGTCATATTTGAAAAAGACACGCAGTTCCAGCGCGTACCCTGCTAGTTTGGCCAGTGGCAAAAAACCGACGAAGCATGGGGATGGGAAGCGCCGATAGTCTTTTCTTACAACGATTTCATGCCGGCTACGGCGGAGCTCATTTTCCCCAAACCTTGGGACTAATTAAAGTATCAATAAATATCTAACAGGGCTTGGACTTTATAGGGGTCCGGGCCCTGTTGGGTATAAATGCATTCAGGAACGGCATAGCTGTCTATGACTGACGGCATCCGATGGTTCCACATAATGACAAGGACGTGAGTATGAAATCGCCGATTCTTTCAGTAGCGGGTATTTACAAGCATTTCGGAGGGTTGGCGGCGGTTAGAGATATAAGTTTTGATATTCAGCCCGGCGAAGTCCTGGGGCTGATGGGGCCGAACGGTGCTGGTAAGTCGACATTATTAAATATTGTATCCGGTGAATACAAGCCGGATGCCGGAACGGTACATTTTCGCGAGCATGACATCACGAGACTCTCCTCATACCGGATTTGCCATCTGGGTATTGCCCGTACGTATCAGATTCCTCAACCCTTTGTCAATTTGACGGTACAGGAAAATGTCATGGTGGCCGCGCAATACGGGAAATGCCTGTGCGTAAGCGATGCGGAAAGCGAATCCTGTCAGATACTTGACGTAGTAAGTCTGGCGGAGAAAAAGGATATAGTCGCCAGAGACCTGGCGGCGATAACCCTGAAAAGACTCGAACTGGCCAGGGCGCTGGCCACCGGCCCGGAGGTGCTTCTGCTTGATGAAGTCGGTGCGGGGCTGACCGAAGAGGAAATACCGCAGTTGCTGGAACTCCTGCAAAACATACGCGGCTCCGGGGTAGCCATGATACTCATAGAACACGTTATGAAGGTAATGACGAAGGCGGTCGACAGGATTATCGTAATGGACAAGGGTATGAAAATCGCCGAGGGGGCGCCGGACGAGGTGATGGAAGACACAAAGACCATCGAGGCCTACTTGGGCGTATCATTATAAGCTAAAGACGTCTTCTGGTTATTAAATTAAGTTAGGGAAAATATCGCCGATAAATGACTGAAGATATGCTGCTGAAGATTAGCCACGTAGATGCATTCCACGGGAGTTTCCAGGCCTTATGGGACGTATCTCTGACGGTAAAACCCGGAGAAATTGTCGCTATCATAGGCGCCAACGGGGCCGGTAAGTCCACCCTGCTGGATACGATTTCGGGTCTGGTGCACCCGGCGAAAGGCAGCATCGAATTCGAAGGGAAAATCATCTCTACCATGGAACCCTTCCAGGTAGTCGGCCTCGGCATTTCCCAGACTCCGGAAGGAAGAAGGATTTTCTCGGACCTGACAGTCCTGGAGAACCTGATTATCAGGTCTTACAATCGCAGGGCCAGGCCTGAACGAGAGGACAATCTCCAGAGGGTCTACCAGTTCTTCCCCGTACTCGACGAAAGAAAGTCGCAGATGGCCAAGACATTGAGCGGCGGCGAGCAACAGATGCTGGCCATAGGACGCGGTTTGATGTCTAACCCCAGGCTTATGCTCCTTGATGAAATGTCTCTGGGTTTAGCGCCTATCGTGGTTAACGAGCTTTACAAGGTGTTAAGGGAAATCAGGGATAGAGGTATCACCATATTATTCGTGGAGCAGAACGTAAGGCGGAGCCTCAACGAGGCAGACAGGGCGTATATTATGGAAGCCGGACGCGTTATTTTAAGCGGTAATGCCGCCGAACTCCGGGAAGAAGAACGGGTTAAGAAAGCCTATTTCGGCACTTGAAAATAGTGAGGATACATCATAGATGACTTTGTTATCTGATTTGGCCACGCCGCTGGTAATGGGAGTGCTGTTAGGCGGATTATATGCCGTGATTGCGCTGGGCCTATCGCTCGTTTTCGGTGTTGTTAAGGAAATTAACATAGCCCACGGAGACCTTGTCATATTAGGGAGCTATTTCGGCTATGTTGCGATGACCGTTCTCGGGATTGACCCGATATTGAGCCTGGTTATCGGCATGCCTATTTTATTCGGGATAGGTTTCGTTATCCAGAAATACCTGCTGAACCGCGCCTTCAAGATATCGGTGGATGCCACCTTAATTATCGCTTTCGGCATTTCCATAATCCTGCAAAACACCTATCAGCTTTTATGGACACCGCTGTCGCGCGGCCTGACCACCTCCTATGCGTTAGCCAGTTTTTCCGCCGGGCCGATTCATGTTCCGCTGACATATCTGCTGGACTTTATTGTCGCTATTATTGTCATGCTTTTGCTCCGGACATTCCTGATGAAAACGTACTTGGGTAAGGCTATCCGCGCCGCCGCCCAAGACAGGAAGGCCGCTCACCTGATGGGAATCAACACCGACCAGGTTTACGCCTGCACATTCGGCATCTCTGCGGTGCTGGCGGCCGTAGCCGGTATTTTCCTCGGGCTAACTTTTTCCTTTACCCCTGTATCCGGGATGTCTTTCTTGCTAATTGCCCTTGGCATCGTTGTTTTAGGCGGTATAGGCAGTATTGTGGGCACTTTTGTCGGGGGAATAGCCTTTGGTCTGGCACAGACGCTCGGAGGCTATTCCCTGGGTCTTGCCGCCCAGATGCTGGTTGCCTATGTTATGGTACTCGTGGTACTGGCCCTGATTCCGAGAGGTATATTCGGTCGCTAGGAGGAATATGAAAATCGCCTTTCGCCGGCCTCAAATAAGGCTGATATCTCTGGCAGCAATCATCCTTATACTGGTCCTCTTTCCATTTATAGGCGTGCCGCGTGTCTGGCTCCTCTATCTCTTTATGTTCTTTATCTATCTGGCGATGGCGAATATGTGGAATCTGCTGGCAGGTTACAGCGGCCTGATATCTTTATGCCCGGGCGCTTTTGTCGGGCTGGCCGGCTACACTATGGCTATATTAACGTGGCTCGGTTGGCCTTACTATATCGGGATAATACTCGGAAGTATCGTAGCGGCGTTATTCGCTTTACTGATATCCTTTCCCGTCTTCCGACTGAAAGGCATATACTTCGCCATCGGGACGCTGGTATTGCCGGAGGTATTGAGATATGTCTTTATTATCTGGGCGCCTGTGGGCAAGCCGATATACGGCGGAGGGGCGGGATATACGGTAAAAGGGGTGGCTGATGTTTCTCAAGCGCAGATATACTGGCTGGCTTTAGCCATCGGCGTTGCTTCTATTTTCCTGATGAGATATATCCTGCGTTCTAAATTCGGGTCCGGGTTGGCGGCAATCCGTGATAACGATGTTACAGCGGCAAGCTCCGGGATAAACGTTTATAAACTAAAGGTATTCTCATTTGTAATTTCCGCTTTTGTGACCGGTCTTGCCGGGGCAATCTTTTACATTTTTCAGGGGTATATAGAGCCGGCCAGCGCCTTCAGCGTGCGGTGGTTAATCATCATAATGCTGGCCACCGTCATAGGCGGAGAAGGCATTGAAGAAGGGCCTATCCTCGGAACGATAATAGTGGTATTTTTATATTTCCTGCTGGCAAGATATGCCGAAATCAGCCTCATCATACAGGGTGTGATACTGGTGGGCATCATGCTGCTGGCGCCGCAGGGCATCATGGGCACTTTACGTAAGATACCTGCTTATCGTACCCTGTTAAAAGCAGTAACGGGGAAATAAGCAGGGTATCATGAGTGCCACGGAATCAGCCGTTAAAATCCCCGGTATTGAATAAGGAACAGCAGTGTTTAAATATACAGACGGTTATATTAAGACCGACGGAGTAAAAATTCACTATTACCGTACAGGGGGTACCAGGCCGCCTTTTATCCTTCTGCACGGAGCGACGGATAACGGCCTTTGCTGGACTCCGGTTGCGGAACTTCTCGCGGAACAATACGATGTTATCATGCCCGATGCCCAGGGACACGGGCTTTCAGACCGTCTTGGACGGGATTTTACTTTTAGGAATCATATCGCTCAAGTGGGTGCGCTGATTAAGGAACTCGGCATCGATAAACCCGTTATCATGGGGCACTCCATGGGGGCGGCTATTGCGGTGGATGTTGCCGTTAAGTACCCCTCTTTGCCGAAGGCTATCATTCTTGAAGACCCGCCCTGGGGGTTGCCGGAACCAACTGAATCTGAAAACAACGAGGAGCAGAAAAAGCAGGCGGAAGCATTCAGGGAGTTGCTGGTCGGATTGCGTAATCAGACACCGGAAGAAATCATTAATCAACAACGGGCGGCTAATCCGCGCTGGTCGGAGACGGAGCTAGTTCCCTGGGCGGAAGCCAAGCGTCAGTTCGACCCCTCGTTATTTTCGAAGCCGATTATTAATACGCGCTCTTATGAAGAGCTGGTGCCTGATATTAAATGCCCCGCCTTACTCATCATCGGCGATGGCGGCATCGTGACGCCTGAAGTGGCTGAAAACGCCGCCAGACTGTGGAAGAGTCGGCAGCCTTTTAATTGGGTGCAGATTAAAAATGCCGGCCACAACATACGCCGCGAACAGTTTAAGGAATTTTGCGGTAAGTTGTTTTGCTTCCTGCAGGCACTTTCAGATTGATAAACCCGAGGACTTTCCTATTATCGAAGGGATTGAAAGATGGATACTCTGGAAAAGCGTATTGAAGAGCTGTTAAAACGGATGACGCTTGAAGAAAAGGTCTCCATGCTCTCTGGCATCGACTTCTGGCGGACGAGAAGCGTTGAACGACTGGGAATACCCTCTATCAAGGTAACCGACGGCCCGCATGGGGACAGGGCCATGGCGGATGATAATCCCAACCGCACCCTACCGGCTACCTGTTTCCCCACCGGCGTGGGGATGGCAGCTACCTGGAACACCGGGCTGATTCAACGCGTCGGCGCGGCGCTGGGGGAGGAGACCCGCGCTCGTGGTTGCGCTATACTTCTCGGCCCCTGCGTTAATATACACCGCTCCCCGTTGGGCGGGAGGAATTTCGAAAGCTTTTCCGAGGACCCGTATTTATCCTCTCGTTTAGCCGTAGCTTATATCAAAGGCGTTCAGAGTCGGGGGGTCGGCACTTCGGTGAAGCATTTCGCCCTAAACAACTCGGAGTTCCAGAGAATGACGATAAGCTCGGAAGCCGGGGAGCGAGCTATGAGGGAAATTTATTTCCCTTCTTTTGAGAAGGCGGTCGGGGAAGCCGATACATGGTTAGTAATGTGCTCCTATAACAGGTTGAACGGCACGTACGCTTCCGAAAACAAGTGGCTGTTAACCGATATATTGAAGGACGAATGGGGATTCCAGGGTTTTGTTATATCCGACTGGTTTGCCGTACACAGCACGGCGCCCTCCGCCAACGGCGGACTCGACCTTGAAATGCCGGGGCCGGCTCGATATTTCGGGGATGAGTTAACCAGAGCCGTCAGGAGCGGCGAGGTGGATGAGACGACGATAGACGATAAAGTGCGGCGGATTCTGGGAGTGATTATAAAGACAGGGGCGCTCGATGAGAAACCGCCCGTTACCGGTCGTATCTCCGATATTTTCGAACATAGCAAGCTGGCCCGTGAGGTTGCCGAAGAATCGATTGTATTGCTGAAAAATGATAACGGCATCCTGCCGTTGGATATTGATGCCCTACGGTCGGTGGCGGTTATCGGGCCGAATGCGGCGGTGGCCAGAATCGAAGGGGGCGGCAGCTCGGCGGTCGAACCTTATTATACGGTTTCACCCCTGAAAAGCCTGAAAAATATGTGCAAGGGTGCTGTAAAGTTATCTTACGAACCGGGCTGCCGCAACAATATTTTCACGCTGCCTCTCGGCTCGGAGTATGTAGCCTGTGGAGAAAGCGGAGGCGAGCCGGGACTGACGGGCGAATACTTTGATAATAACGATTTTTCCGGCAGCCCTGTGGCGGCGAGAGCGGATACGGCCTTTACCTTCAGGTGGATGAGCGGGACGGCTCCCGTGCCGGAAATCAAGCACGACGATTTCTCCATAAGGTGGAAGGGCATTTTTAAAGCGCCCCAAACCGGCAGGTACAAATTCGGCCTGGCAACTAACGGCTGGGGGCGTATCTATATAGATAATAAACCGGTATGCAGCAACTGGGGCGACCGTACCGTGGTGGAATTTATCCCGCTTACAGAGACGGCCGGTGAATTCACTATGGAATCGGGGAAAACTTACCACATTACAATAGAATACTGTAAAAATACTTACGTCCCGTATCCCATGCGTACTATAAGAATCGGATGCGATTTACCGCTGCCTCCCGACCTCCTGGAGCGCGCGGTTGCCGCCGCTTCTCGCTCCGATGCGGCGGTTATTTTCGCCGGGCTGACCGAAGAGTACGAAAGCGAGGGGTTCGATAGAAAGACTATGGACTTGCCCCCGAACCAGGTGGAACTCATCAAGGAGGTCGCCGGAGCGAATCCAAATACTATCGTCGTGCTGAATAACGGCTCCCCGGTTGCCATGGAAGATTGGATTGGCAGTGTTCCCGCCGTGGTAGAGGCATGGTATCCCGGTCAGGAATGCGGCAACGCCATAGCCAGCGTCCTGTTAGGCGAGGTCAATCCGTCTGGGAAACTGCCGGACACTTTCCCCCGTCGGTATGAAGATAATCCGGCCTATAAAAATTACCCGGGTAAAGACGGGAAAGTGTCGTATGCGGAAGGTATCTTCGTCGGGTACCGCCATTACGATACAAATGAGATAGAGCCGTTGTCTCCATTCGGTCACGGCCTTTCGTATACCAGCTTCGAGTACGGCAATCTACGGATTAATCCGATAAAAGGCAAAAAAGGCGACAGCATAAATGTCAGCGTTGACATAAAAAATATCGGTAAGACGCAGGGTAAGGAGACCGTGCAACTTTACATACACGACGTTAAGTCGAGGCTGCCGAGGCCTCCGAAGGAATTGAAGGGGTTCCGGAAGGTTGCCCTGCGCCCCGGGGAGACAAAGACGGTTGATTTTACCCTTGACGAAGAAGCTCTCTCTTTTTACGACCCGGAAATCAGGGAATGGGTGGCCGAACCCGGTCAGTTCGAAATACAGGTCGGCAGCTCTTCAAGAGATATACGGGCTAAAGACACATTTACATTAATCCCGTGATGTTAGCGTTCTCCTATGACTTGAAAATGTCCACGGCGGCTTTATCGGTAGAACCGGCAATCCCCTCGTCACGGCTGGCGAACTGAATGGCGCCGGTAGGGCACATCTCCACGCATTTAGGGCTGCCCTCGCAGACATCGCAGAGCAGCACTTCCTTATCCGGCGTCTGTACAATCGCGGAGAACGGGCAGGCGGATACACATAAACCGCAGTTATTGCATTTCTCTTTATCTATAGTGACCCACCCGGTCTCTTTATCTTTGATTATTGCTTTGCGGCGGCACGCCTCGATACAGGCGGGCTTCTTGCAGTTAAGGCAAATACGCGGGAGCATCAGGCCGTCCATCACCAGCCTCTCAACCGATATTCTCGCCCTGGCGGGATTGGGCTGTTTTTCCTTGACCATCGAACAGGCAAGCTGGCAGAGTCCGCAGCCCGTGCAGAATTCGGCGCGTATGAAAAAGGTCTTCTGTTCCATGATTTCACTCTCCTGGAGGATTATAGTAAATGGGTGGGCTCTTTATCCAGCTTGAGCCTTACCAGTGTCTCCGGAGTCGGCGTGCCTTCTCCGGTCCAGCCGCGGATTCCGTAATACTCGTCCAGCGCCCGGTCGTACTCATCGCGGTCCAGTTTTTCGCCTTTCAGGGGTTCCAGTGGCTGCGGTTGAAAGTATATAGAAGGCGGTATATCGTGTTCCCGTAGGGCTCCGGTCTCACGCTGTATGAACAGTCTTTCCAGGTTCCAGATTCTCTCACCCGCTTCCATCAGCTTTTCCGGTGTCATGTCCCAGCCTTTGACGGCATTGATGGTCTCACAGAAGTTGCCGTAGTTCAGGTTATGCGTGGAGCCGGGCCAAATGGTGGCGAATTTACAGTAACCGAGGGAATCGATGACGGTGGTGAAATGCTGCGTCCAGGCAGCCATCCATGGCTTGCCGTCCCAGGAATTAAGCGCCGAGGCGATAGGTCGCCCGTATATCTTCTCCAGCACTTCCGGGGGCATCGCAAAGAATTCAAGCGAGCACCTGCCTTTGAGATGGTCGCTGCCGCGGTTGGCGGTGGCTTCGCCGAGCGCGGTCGCCCGGGCGGCACGGAAGTTCTGCGGGCTTTCGTGCATCATGCCGCGCTGTACGTACAGGTATTTCTCGGCTCCCGGTCTGAATGCTTCGACCGACTTTGATGCCTGCTGGCCTATCATGCCTCCGAGGCCTTCGTTTTTGGCCATCTGGTGCAGCAGGGTCAGTATCGACTCCTTATTGCCCCATTCCAGGTTTATGCCTCCCGTATCCTTTTCGTTGATAATGCCCCTCTGCCAAAGCTCCATCAGCCAGGCGATATAGCCGCTGCTTGAACCAACGTCCAGTCCGTAGCGGTTTAGCAGGGTATTGGCGGCCAGTATCAGCTCCCAGTCGGCGTTGCCCACCGCCGGCCCGAATCCGGCCATCATGTAGAACTCGGGGCCTTCTCCCCAGACCCCCGCATAAGGGCCGGAGTTGATGCGGTAGCGGTGGCTGCATCTCAATGGGCAGGCATAGCAGGCCAGCGTCTTGGTCTTGTACTGCTCTTCGAATATCTCGTCGTCCAGATGCCCTTCCGCCTCTTCGAAGTAGTTGGACTGGTTATTCCTGACGGACATCGTCCCGCTCTGGTTGGCTACGCAGAAGATGGTGAGAGTGCCGTACCGGGAGATGACGGGATATATCTTGGTGCTGGTTATCTGGCGGTAGTGGTTGGAATATATTTCCAGCAGTTTATCGGGGTCGTGGGCTGCGAGTCCCTGCCGGCCCCTGACGGCAATAGCTTTAAGCAGTTTTGACCCCATTATGCAGCCCATGCCGGTCCTGCCGGCGGACCTTTTGAGTCCGTGCATAATATTGGCGAACTTCACCAGGTTTTCGCCGGCCTGGCCTATCATGGCTATTTTCACCTGCGTATCGCCGAGGTCGTCCTGTATCAATTCCTGACATTCATAAGTGTCGTGTCCCCAGAGGAAGGAAGCATCACGGAACTCTACCTCACCGTCGTGAATCCACAGGTAGGTAGGCCGCTTTGCTTTGCCTTTGATAACGAGGTGCTGAAATCCGGCGAACTTGAGCTCGGCGGACCAGTAACCGCCGCAGTTGCTGGTGCCGAAGCCGCCCTCTCCCTCGACCGACTTTGAGGTGACTTCAAATCGCGACGAGGAAACGTCGTAGCCCGATATAAGCCCTGCCCCGAATATCAGGGGATTATCCGGGCTTAGAGGGTCGGTACCCGGGGCTAAATGATTGTACAGCAGGTAGGTATTCAGCCCCTCGCCCCCCAGGTAAAGCTTCAGCAGTTCTTCCGGGATATCTTTACAGACCACCTTTTCGGTGGAAAGGTCAATTATGGCCAGCTTTTCCATCGGTATCTCCTTGCTCGATTAATCTGCCCCTTATCTTGGCAACCTCCGGGGTTACCCAGGTGATACGCCAACCCTGACCGCAGTGCGGACAATGAGCGGTGGTTTCTCCGCGGGGCACGGATATCCGGCCTCCCAGGCACCGCATACAACGGAAGGAATATCCCTTTTTATCGTCCGCCAATTTTTTCTCCTTTCACTTATGCCGGATAATTTCTAATCATCCGCCGGCGAGCTCTGGTATCTCGCGCCTAGCCCGACTTTCATGACTCTGTAAGGTCTATCGACTCTGCTGCAGACTATCGGATAATGCGGAGTCCCTCTGGGAATCGAGACTGCGGTTGGGGTGTCGAAGGTGTGTTTCTCGTGTTCGCTGCCGATTTCAATGGTTAGTTCCGCTCCCAGGTAGCTAAGGTCATCGGTGTTGTGCCCGAAAAATATCAGGCATTCATCATAAGGATGTATCCTGGCTCCCTTTCCGGGGGCCCACTGTCCCGTCTCGTTGTATAGGCCCATGGTGAAATTGACATTGAGTCCTTCAAGCTCGTCGCCGGATACGGATATTACCTGTTTGGCCTCCGCTCCGCCGGGGCCTTTGACAGCCTGCATCTTTTTAATAAGGTGGGTGTATTCATTACCGTTCGTGGCGCCTTCCTGCTCTACCCTCTCGCCGGAGTACTTGGCGCTGAAGGCCAGGTGAAAATGCCCGAACGGTTTATAAACTCTCTCGGTGATGAGGGGACAATGCGGCAGTCCCCTGGGGGCAACGGCGATGGTGGGAACGCTGAATTTATGTGTTTCCTGTTCCTTGCCGAGCGCCAGCGACATATCCGACCCCAGATAGTTCATGTCTTTATCGTCATAACCGAAAAACAGCAGCAGCTCATCGAAGGGATGCGCGTGCGCCCCCATCCCGGGGCCCCAGTCCCCCGTCTGGTTATAAACACCGATGATGAAATTAAGCTCGAACCCCGCCAGCTGGTCGCCTCCCATGAACACGAGTTCCCTGGCGTTGGCTCCCCCGCGCCCCTCCTGGAAATGCAGTTGTTTAACCAGGTCTCCGTATTTCGTTTCTGCCAATGGTCATCCCCTCTCTAATTATTCGGGCTGGACAAGCAAATTCTATGATATCTGCACGTATATTGCAACCGACAACGTTTGATTTACACGGCGGATTTTAGAATTCTGAAAAGACGTTAATCAATTATAGAATCAGTTCTATACTATCCGTCCTTCTGCTTCCCGTCGGCGTCGATAAAGACCATCTTGTCCCTCATCTCTTCCTCCACCAGCTTTTTCAGCGAGGTTTCGGTAAGCTTGGAGGCGTACTGGCACTGGATAAAGATGAACGGCCGTGTTACTTCCAGTATGCGGAACGGGCAATGAATGAAGTTGGCCGGGACCCATATCATCGTAGACTCGGTGATGATATGGCTTTCCATTTCCGGTCCCATGCACATTTCCATCTTCGCCCCGAGGTCTCGCGGATTGTCGGGGTCCGTCCCCAGAGCCACGAGCATCTCGGGGTCTTTATGTACGTGGGGGCCGTGCCCGGCGTGTTTCGTGGCTTCCTTTCCCATGACCATCACGGAAAAGTACTTGCTCCCCTCGATGATATCGGTATCCGTAAAGGCCACCATCGTCGGCATTTTGGCGAAGCCTTTGAAACGCTGCTCATCAGGGAGTTCATGAAGGAAGTATTTGCTGTATTTCATTTCCGCCATTTTTCGATATTCTCCTCTATCTGTTCCATATCGTTAAAAAGGGATACCATTTACTTACCTGTGATATCGGCGGCACAAAGCCGTCGAATCCTTTTTGAATCTTGTATAAACCGATGCAGCCTTTAAATTCTTTTTCACACCGCAACTCATCGTAGCTGTTGACATCAAAACAAGCAAGTCCGCATCCGTTGCGGTCAAAAGCGGCTACTAAATCCAGTTCAACCGGACAGTGAGAGTTTTCTAATGTTGTTTGTATTACACTTTTCAGCAAATGACCGAGTTCATCTCTAGGTAACTTCACATTATCAACGTCAGTGATAAGACACAGGTCGATATCCGAATCGTCGCGGTATCCCCCCGCCGGCCCCCGCGAACCGTGCAGCGTGATTCTGCGCACGTTCGGGTGGACCCTAAGGCTAGCTGACTGCAATAAACGATGCGTTTCAGGCAGGGTATCCCTTAATTCCTGTTCAAAGTCGGATATTTCCAGGGTTTTAGACATTTCCCTAAGTTATTCTATTTATCTTTTAGGCCTTGATGATAGCCTTGGCCGGGCACCACCACTCGTGGGAAACGCAGACACCGCAGTCCGTGCATTTATCGGGGTCGATTCTAACCGTATAAAGGACAAGTCCGTCACTTTCCGTCACCTTATCATCCACGACTACAGCCCCTTCAGGGCAATCGGTAACGCAGAGACCGCACTTGAGACATTTCTTCTGGTTTATCTTGTAAGCCACGTTAACCTCCAATTAGTTCATTAGCTGAAAGATTCCTGTAGTTTTCAGGCAGGTTCCTCGTAGTTATCGTCCGGCCACATAGACCAGTCGATTCTTTCGCGGGATTCCTTGGGCAGAATCTGGCGGTAGGACTTTTCCGTATGCAGCGGACCCTGGTTCACCTCGATGAATAAAAATGGCCTGTCTATCCTGACGGGGAGCCAGGGGGAGTGGATGAAGTTCGGCGGTATCCAGATGCAGCAGGTGCGGGTGATGTGATGTTCTTCCAGTTCCGGGCCGAGGTACATGATTACTTCCGCCCCAAGGTCCATCGGGTCCTCCGGGTTGCCGCCGATGTGGAAAAGCAGCTCGGCGTCCTTGTGGATATGAGGCGGGTGCCCGGCGTATTTGAACTCGCCGAGGTTATCGGCAAAGCCCGGAGCTACCCAGTGCATTATGTAAAAATAACTCCCTTTGGCGACGGCATCATCCATGTGGGATACAATCGGGCGGCGTTCCATGGGCCACCTGGTAGAGTCGTACTCAATGATATACTTGCTGTATTTTTGTTCGGCCATATTCGTTCTCCTTTTCTGATTAATTATTATTCGGTTAATAGTTTACTCTTTTGCATTCTGAATAATCAAATGCAATTGTTTGACATTTATAGTATGGGGTATATAGACTGATTATGAAGTCCGTTTATTGTAAAATTATTGTCTGTATTGTTAAGGAGGAAAAATGAAAGCAGCCGTATGTTATGAGTTCGGCAAACCGCTGGTGATAGAGGAGGTTACTTTAGACCCCCCGGGGAAAGGCGACGTGAAAATACGCATAGCGGCGGCGGCCATTTGCCACAGCGATATCCACTCCATAAAAGGGGAGCACGGCGACCTCCCCCGGCCGGCCGTGCCCGGTCATGAGGTCGGCGGCTACGTGGAAGAAGTGGGCGAGGGCGTTACCTACGTAAAACCCGGCGACCCCGTGATTGTCAGCATTATCCCGGAGGGGTGCGGGCATTGCTACTATTGCCGCATCGGCCTTTCCAACCAGTGCACCACCAATAAGCTTTATCTGTACGGGGAGGGGAGATATACCAATATGAAAGGCCAGCGTCTCGCGCAGTACGCCGGGGCCGTAGCCGGCTTTGCCGAATACGCCGTGATTCCCGAGGTCAACTTGCTGAAGGTGCCGGAGGATTTACCCATGGACCGGGCGTGTTTACTCTCCTGCGGCGTTATTTCCGGGTTCGGGGCGGTGGTCAACCGCGCTAAGGTCACTGTTAACAGCAGTGTGGCCGTCATCGGCTGCGGAGGGGTTGGCCTGAACGCTATACAGGGGGCGGTCTTTTCCGGGGCTTATCCGATTATCGCCGTGGACGTGCGCGACAGCAAGCTGGAAACGGCGAGAGCCTTCGGCGCGACGCATACGGTCAACGCCAAGGAAGAAAGCGACCCCGTTAAGAAAGTGCATGAAATTACCTATGGCCGCGGCGCGGATTTCGTAATCATAGCGGTGGCGGGGATAGATATTCTGCGCCAGGGGTTCATGATGTCGGAACGGGCCGGCACCACGGTAATCATCGGTCACGGTCACGGTGAGCAGCTTGCCGCCTTCACGCCCACCGACTTTATGATGGGGAAGAAGCTGACGGGCAGCGCCATGGGGGCCGTAAAACTAAGGACGGACGTGCCGCGCCTGATAGAGCTGTACAGGGCAGGGCGAATCAAGCTGGACGAGCTTGTTTCAGGACATTATCCGTTCGAGCAGATTAACGAGGCAATCAAGTCCTCGGAGCAGGGCGAGGTAATCCGCAACGTGCTTATGTTTTAAAGAAACTGGCTAGTCTACAACTGTTATGCTGCCATTCATCCATGCTTCGGCAACCTTGCCTCCCTTTACCTGAAAAAGGCAGAGGTAATCGGTTGAGTATTCTTTACCTTTGGGTACAGGCATACCCGGCATTTCGCTAGTTAACCGTCCGCTTGATTTATAGGTTAACGCGAATAGATTGCCGTCGCCGGCTAAATACTTAAACTCCTGCCAGAGACCGGAAACCATCTGTACTGTGCCCTGAATAAACTGCTTGTGTGCTTCCCAACCCACCACGTCCGGGAAGGGGGAGATATGATAAACTACGTTAGGGTCTTCCAGGGCTTCCAGGGGGTCAAAGTTGCCTTTCCGCCAGGCCTCCTCCTCGGCTTTGATGAATTTTTGTGCAAACTCTTCGATGTTCATTTGTATTTCCTCCTTTTTATGTTATTAGGTTAAACCCGTGGTGCTGCCTCTTGTCCATGCTTCAACAATCTTACCGTTCTCCAAACGGAAAAGAAAGATGGAATCACCTGTTATTTCTGTGCCTGCTGGCGGTAGACCTGGAACTTTACCCGAGGATATATAGTGTGATTTATACGAAAGCGCGAATACATTGCCATCTCCGGCCAGGTACTTCCACTCCTGCTTGATGTCGGAAAGTGCCTCCCGGTAGCCAAGTATTTGCTTCTTGTGCGCCTCAAACCCCACGAAGTCATTAGGTGGAGGCATGTGATAGACTACGTTGGGGTCCTCCAATTTCTCAAGCGCGTCAAGATTACCGTTCAGCCATGCTTCATCCTCGGCTTTGATGAATTTCTGTGCGAATTCTTCGATGTTCATTTGAGTTCCCCCTTTATCCTGATTAGTTGTCATATAATAGATGCTGGGTTTATTATTGTCAAGTGTTTGTCAAATACGCCTGCAAGCGTGTAGAATATAAGAGGAAACATCTTTAATTCCACTATTAAATATTACCGTTTATTAACTATTATCCCGATGGAAAAGGATTAATTCCCTGGTCAGGAGGGTTCTATTGAATAAAGTAGCTGATATAACGATTACCTCCGATGCCCCCGGCGCCCGGCTCTTCATGCTCGGCAACGAGGCCATCGCCCGCGGGGCCATCGAGGCGGGGGTGCAGGTGGTGGCGTCTTACCCCGGCACGCCTTCCAGTGAGATTACCAACACGCTGGTGGGAATCGCCGGTGAACTCGGCATGTACGCCGAGTGGTCCGTCAACGAGAAGGTAGCCTTGGAGGTTGCCATGGCGGCGGCCATCAGCGGAGTGAGGTCTCTGGCCATTATGAAGCACGTGGGCGTGAACGTTGCCCACGACCCCCTGATGTCGGCCAGCTACATGGGACTGGGGGGGCTGGTTCTGATAAGCGCCGACGACCCCGGCCAGTGGAGCTCCCAGAACGAGCAGGACAACCGCTTGCTCGCCCGGCAGGCCTACGTACCGGTGCTGGAACCATGCTCCGCGCAGGAAGCCAAGGACATGATGGCGGATGCCTTCCGTCTCTCCGAGGAGTTCGGCCAGATATTCATGCTGCGCTCGGTAACGCGCATCGGCCACGCCCGCAGCGACGTTGTTCTGGGCGGTATTTCTAAAGATAAAAGAAAAGGTAAATTCGTCAAGGACCCCTTTCGGCTGGTCTGCCTGCCGGCTAATTTCAGGAACAACCGGCGACTGGTCGTTCAGAGGATGGAAAAGATAAAGAAGGCCGTGGACGAGCTGCCTTATAACCATCTGACGCTTAAAGAGGGTGCAAAACTCGGTGTCATCGCCAGCGGCATTTCTTACGGATACGCCCTGGAGGCGGTACAGTGGATGGGGCTGGAGGATAAAATCTCCATTCTGAAAATCGGTACTCCTTACCCGCTGCCCGCCGAACTGACCAAGCAATTACTGAAGTCGGTGCCGGAGGTGCTGGTGGTGGAAGAGCTGGAACCGTTCGTCGAGGACGCTGTCAAGGTCGTCGCCAAGGATGAGGATATCCGCGTTAAAATTCACGGCAAGGACCTGCTGTCGCTGGTAGGGGAGCTTTCCGTAAGACAGGTTTCCGAGGCGCTCTCCGGGCTGGTGGGCGTTGAGCCCCCGATAGATTTTGCCCAGATTGATAAAATCAGGGCCGAGACACAGGAGCTGTTGCCGTTGCGACCCCCGACCATGTGCGCGGGTTGCCCACACCGTGCCTCTGTCTATGCCATCAATATCACCTGCCGGCGTTATCAGCAGGAGACCGGCAAGGAACCTGTAAAGACGGGTGATATCGGTTGCTACGCCCTCGCGGCTAACCCCCCGCTTAACTCCGATGATGTAGCTATCTGCATGGGTGGCTCTTTCGGACTTGCCAACGGGTTCGCCCATGTTGTTGATGCGCCGGTGGTGGCGCATCTCGGCGACTCCACTTTCTTCCATTCCGGAATACCCCCGATGATAAACGCCGTTTATAATAAGTCCGACATCACCATGGTTGTCCTGGATAACTCGACCACGGGCATGACCGGCTTTCAGCCCCATCCCGGTGCCACCGGCGATGAAACCCTCGATATAAAGATTGAAGATATAGCCAGGGCCAGCGGCGTAAAATTCGTCGAGGTCGTTGACGCCTTCGACCTGCCCAAGCTGATTGACATTATGGAAAAAGCCATCAGATTCGAAGGCCCTTCGCTCGTTGTCGCCCGCCGGCTGTGCAGCATACTGGACGCCAGGGAGAAGCGAAAAACAGGCGAAAAAGTCGTTCCTTACGAGGTCGACCCTGAGAAATGCCTGGCCGGCAGCCCGCCTTATTGCCAGGCCGTCTGCCCCCTGCATATCGATATCCGCGGGTATGTCGGCTTGATTAAAGAGGGTAAATTCGACGAGGCGTTGGCCTTAATCAAGCAGACTTTACCCTTTCCCGCTATAATCGGGCGAATCTGTACCCGTCCCTGCGAAAGCAAGTGCAAGCGCTCCGAGGTCGAGGAAACGGTGGCGATTAACGTCCTCAAGCGGGCGGCCTCCGACTACGGTAAATATAAAGATGATTACACTATCGCCGCTGAAAAGAAAGAGAAGGTGGTGGTGGTCGGCGGCGGCCCGGCCGGTATCATGGCCGCTTACGACCTGCGGAAGGCCGGCTATAAAGTGACCATTTTTGAAGCTCTGCCGAAGCTGGGTGGCATGATGGCGGTGGGCATTCCCGAGTTCCGCCTGCCCGGGGATATTCTCAGCGAAGAGATGGATATCATCCGGAAGCTGGGCGTGGAAATCAAGCTCAATACCAGGGTCGGCAAAGACGTTAAGCTCGCGGGTTTGAAGAAGGACTATGACGCCGTCTTTATTGCCGTCGGGGCGCACCGGGGAAGGAGCCTTGGCATTGAAAACGAAAAAGTCGATGGCGTTATCGACGGCACCGAGTTTCTTTATAAAGTGAACACCGGTGAGAAAGTGCCTGTTCAGGACAGGGTGGTAGTCGTCGGCGGCGGTAATGTGGCTATCGACTGTGCCCGCACCTGTGTTCGACTCGGCTTTAAAGATGTTAATATCGTTTACCGCCGTTCCCGCACCGAGATGCCGGCCATCGCCGAAGAGATAGAAGAGGCAGAGCGTGAAGGCGTGAAACTGACGCTGTTGTCCGGCCCGAATAAAGTAGTAGCCGTGGATGGTAAGGTAACCGGGTTCGAATGCGTCAAAATGAAACTCGGTGAACCAGATGAGAGCGGGAGACGGCGACCGGTGCCGGTTGAAGGTTCGGGGTTCGTTATCGATACCGGACTGATAATCGCGGCCGTTGGCGAATCGCCCGACCTTGATTTTATGACCGGAGATATGAAGTCGGCCATTACCGATGGTCTCATAAAGGCCGACCCCGTTACGCTGGAGACGGGCGTCAGTGGCGTCTTTGCCGGCGGTGATGCCGTCACCGGGGCGGCCACGGTCGTCCAGGCCATGGCGGCGGGAAGAAAGGCGGCTGTGTCAATCGACAGATATCTCAAGGGCGAGCCGCTGGATACTGGTCGTGAAGGCGAGGCCGTTTTCGAAAGTAAATTGATTGTTGATACGTGGGGCATCGCGCCAGAGGCGAAGGCTGAAGTACCGACACTCCCCGTAGCCCGGAGGAACGGCAACTTTAAAGAAGTCGAACTGGGTTTGAGTAAAGAAGACGCTATCAAAGAGGCAAAACGCTGTCTTTCCTGCGACTGCCGGATATGTATAAATTTGCTGGGTTGTCCGGCTCTTATCGTTGATGAAAACGGCAAGGCAGCGGTAGATGATACCCAGTGTCCCGGCTGCGGAGTCTGTGCCCAGGTGTGCCCGCACGACGCAATAAAACCAGGAGCGTAAGATGGCAAAGAAGAGTGAGATTAACATAATCATATGTGGGACCGGCGGGCAGGGCGTCGTTCTGCTATCCGAACTTCTTGGTACCGCGGCGGTCAGGGATGGGGTGGCCGTAAAAGGTTCCGAGGTGCTGGGAATGGCCCAGCGGGGAGGCTCCGTGTTCAGCAATCTCCGTCTTGGCGGCGACGTTATCGCCCCCATGACCCCGGAGGGCAAGTGCGACGTTCTCATCGCCGTGGAGCCTTCGGAGGCGCTCCGTAATATACAATATCTGGCTAAAAACAGCGTGGTAGTGCTCAATACGACTACCGTCCTGCCCTATACCGTCTATCTGGGGAGCAGCGGTTATCCCGAAAGTAAGGATATCGTAGACAGGCTCCACGAAGTTACCGACCGCGTTATTACCCTGGATGCCAGCGGGATGGCAAAGCAGGCCGGCAGCCTGCAGGCTGCAAATGTGGTTATGCTCGGCGCTTTGTTCGGCACCGGTCTCATGCCGATAACGGAAGAGACCGCTAAAGAGGCGATACTTTCCCGTTTTAAGGCAAAGGTCGGCGAAATAAATATCAAGGCTTTCGACCTTGGTTATGAGGCGGTGCAGAAGGCTCTCAAAAGCGCGGCGGGCAAACGATAATCTTTCGTGAAAAAGGCATGATAAAGAGGGGCGTAAGCCCCTCTCGCTGCGCTCTCCTCTCCCCCTAGTAACTAGAGTATAATCATTATACGCGTATTTCTTTGTATTTTTCTGCGAGTATAGCATACAGGGTTACCCATTTGCTCGGCTTACCTACACGCTCTTTAGGTAAATACGACTTTGCTGGAGCGCCTTCAAGTAAAGACTTTCCTTCATTGTCTTTTTTACTTTGTAGGAGCCCCCAGGCTTCCTTCAACTCTGGTTTATTGCCGACACCCAGAATAGAGAAAGCATAGAGCAGGTGTGGCAGTCCCACCCGAAAAGGCTCCACGGGAAAGAAGTTATCTATCATCCTCCTGCCCGGGCGTTCCCGGAGAACCAGTGTATCCGGACTATCACTGCGATAAAATACCCGTCGCTTCATGAAGTAGCTTAAAAAACTGCCTGTATATTTAAATTCTAGCCCCTGTTTTTTACACTCTGCCAACATGAGCAACACATGTATATTATCTCGCATGCAGCTTTTGGGCGTATATTTGAATCGCGGGCGCCAATGCCGACAGATAAATCCTCCGTCGGGCAATACATATTCAGAAAATGCGTTCAACCAGCCCAACACCCTCTTATTATCTATATAACCGAGGGCAACTAAAGCTCTGAGCAATAACGCTTCTCCACAAGCTGCATCAAACTGCCCACTATAATGAAAGCCGGCAAAATAGCCCTTAATCGGTTTTTCCGGCCATCGCCTAAATACCACAGCAACGTCGAATTCTTCTTTAGTCAGTCCACATTCGGCCAATGCGAGCAGGTTATAGGTAAGCCACAAGCCTTTCGAGTCCGTCATCCAGGTTTTATCTATTGCTTGAGTAAGCGTGTTTAATACTTGCTCTCTTGCCCTGACAACCTCGCTGTCTGTCCTAGCTTTTCCGAGTAGCTCGGTCAGCGTTCGGTGTTTAACCGCTGGGTTGTCATCTTCCAGCAGCCAGTTAACAATCAATTGATTCGGCGTTGGTATGATTTTACTCCTCAAGGATTTTGGTCTTATTATATAAAGTTGAGATGACAATTGCATGCCATATCAAACTCATTCAAAATTTTGTCTATGTTATGATAACATACGTTAAAAACAAAAAGAGGTGTTTTTCACGCGCCTCTTTTCTTTATCTATCTAATACCAACCTGATGCAGTTAAGCCCATTTAGCTACTTCCACATTTTTTTCCGGCGCTAATTTTGAAGCTAAAAGGTGAAGTAGTATTGTGCTTACGCCCCTCTTGCTATTTGACCTCCGGCAGATTCACACCCTGATTGACCAGGTTCTTGTGCAGGGCTTTATAATCTACCTTCCTGGGCTGGACGCTGGCATCGAGTGCTAGAGCAGCCGCTGTGCCCGCTGCCTGACCGTAAGATATGCAGGGCGGAATGATATTGAACCACTGATTGAAACTCTCCGTCGAGGAGAAAGCCCGGCAGGCCACGAGCAGCCCGTCCACTTCCTTCGGTACCAGGCAGCGATAGGGGATGCAGAGGGCGGGGTGTTTGGCGGATATCTCGCGGTTGTCGTTGTTCGCCAGGACGACTATTGTGTCCTCGAAGACTTCGTCCGATACCATGTCCTTGTCCGAGAGAGTATATTCCCCGATGACCCGCCGGCCGCCCTGCGTGCCGAGCTGCGGGCCGGTCTGCATGATGAAGCTGTTCTCGAATCCGGGAACATGTTTCTTCATAAACTCGTAGGTGATTAAAGCCCGTTTCCGTGCCCTCACGTCCACCCTGGTCAGCTCGCTGACGTCTTTAGGGTCGGAAGCTTCAGGCTGTATCTGGAAACTATGGTACCAGATGACGTTTCGCTGGTTTTTAAGGATGCCTTTCATATAGTGAGGGTAGCCGCCCAGCTTGATGAGTTCCTGTATGAGTTCTGCGTATTTTTCCGGCTGGGAGGCTTTAAAGTCGTCGGCTTTTTTAATATCGACATCGGTAACCCATGTGATTAATGCCAGCCACGCCGTCCGGCGTTTGTTGTCCAGCGAGCCGTCGAACTCGGCTCCCGCCTCGACGAATATATCGCCGTCGCCGGTGGAATCGATGACTACCTTCGCCAGTATCGCCTGCCTCCCGGATTTACTCTCGAAGAAAACGCCCTTGACCGTGTTGCCTTCCATGATGGGACGCGTCCCCCAGGAATGGAGCAGCAGGTCGGCCCCCGCCTCCTGAACCATGTCGTTCAGCTCGTCCTTGAGTATTTCGGGGTCGACTACGGCGGTGTAGAGCACCCGCTCCTTGCCTCCAATATTGGGGTCTTTGCGGATATAAAAATTGCCCATGTTGGCGTTGTTATAATATTCGACCACTTTCCTGTCGGTGGTGCCCCAGTGCTCTTTTTTGGGGTAGAAAGCCCCGCCCCTTTTCTCCATCCTGTCGATTATCTCTTGGGTAAGCCCGAAGATATGCTGCTTGCCGCTGATATCGCTTAGGTTCGGCAGGATGTTGACCAATCCGCCCGTGGCCATGCCGCCGAGGTGCCCGTATCTCTCGATGAGCACCGTTTTAGCACCGTTCCTGGCCGCGGCTACCGCCGCGCCGATACCGCCCGGGCCTCCCCCCACCACCACGACATCCGCCTCGCGGAATACCTTGATTTGCCGTGCGGTTTCCGTAATCGTTCCAACTGAAGGCCTAGCTGACATAATGAGCCTCCAACTCCAAGGGGGTAGTCTATGTCACTACCCCCCCCATTTGGTTATTGTTTCTTGTATCTTGGTAATTTCTTGTTTAATGTGGCGGTATGAAAGAAGGAGTTTTTAACGTCGGGCCTTCGTATTTGTAGTTCACTTCTATGGTGACGTCCGGCAGGGGCACTCCCTGCTTGGCAAGCTGCTTCTGCAGGGCTTTGATGTCCACGTTTTTAACGCCAACGCCAGCGCTTAATGCCAAGGCGGACGCCGTTCCGGCGGCTTCGCCGAAGGCGATGCAGTGCGGGATGAGGTTGAAGTAATCCTGGACGTGCATGTCCGAGGAGAAGGCGCGGCAGGCGACGAGGAAATTATCCACATTCTTCGGGAGCAGGGCGCGATAGGGGATATACATATTGGGGTGGTCAAGCGAATCCTGCCCACGGTCGAGGTCCGGGAAGATAGCGATAGTATCCTCGAACGGCTGGTTATTGGATAGGTCTTTTTCAGTAAGCCAGTATTCACCTATCATGCGGCGGCTCGACCGTGTACCTAGCTGCGGGTCGGTCAGCACAAGGAAAGCCTTTTCAAAACCCGGGACGTTCTTGCGGTAGAACTCAATAGTCTTACCGGCAATTTTATGTCCCAGAAATTCAACACGGGTAAGTTCTTCAACGTCAATCTGGCTCTTGTTGGGGTAGCGACTGTGGAACCAGACTATCGATTCCTGGTCGGGCAGATTGCTGGGCATAAAGCCGCCTTGGCCGCCATATTCATTAGCCTTGCGCATCAAGTCTACGAACTCCTTCATGTGGTTCTGACGGAAATCCATAACTTTCTTGAGGTCAACTCCAGCAACCCAGAAGCACACAGCAAGGTTAGCGATGCGGAAGTGTGCTGGGATATCAGTTTGACATTCTATATTGGCATACGGGAAAAGGTCGCCATCACCGGTGGAATCGATTACCACTTTAGCTAGAACCGCCTGGCGGCCGGACTTGCTTTCCATGATGACGCCTTTGCAGTGATTGCCTTCCATAATGGGTTCGGTGCCCCAGGCATGGCAGTAGACTTTTACGCCAGCTTCCTCCACCATTTCGTTGAGGATAATCTTGGATATTTCGGCGTCGATGAGAGCTGCATAAACGACGCGGTCGAGCCTGGTATAGAAGAAACTGCGTTGGAAATAATATTTAACGAGTTCTGGGTCCATGGAACCCCAGTGTTCTTTCTTGGGCGTATCCACAGCGTTGCGGGCGATAAGGCGGTCAATCCACTCCTGTGTCAGGCCGACTATCTGCTGTTTGCCGTGGATGTCCGTCAACTGCGGGATAATTGTTACCAGCCCGCCGGTGCCCATGCCCCCCAGGTGGCCGTACCTTTCGATAAGCACCGTGTCGGCTCCGTTGCGGGCGGCCGATACCGCGGCTCCTATGCCTCCAGGTCCGCCGCCGACGACTACCACATCGGCTTCGCGGGCTACCCTGGTTTCTCTCGCGGATTCTTTAATCGTTTTCACTGCTACCTCCTGTATTAAGCATCGTAGGGGTATCCTGAAAATGTGGCTCTAATCAAAAGCATATAAGATACCTAGTTTTTTTGTCAAATATCTGAAAGCGACATATATCACATACGGCAGGTGCGACCGCGGCGATTGCGCACGGGACTGCCCTGAAAAACCGATACGGCTGGTAAGTTACTAGAGATTCATATAGATTCCGGTGAACCTGTCGCCGCCTTGGCTATACTTACCAGCAGCTTTATTATTCTGACCAGCAGACTGATTCCAAAACCTACCGCGATACAGATTAATACGATGAGGACACCGACGTGGGTAGCCGCGGAGGCTACCGTGTTAGGTATAACGTTGAAATCGAACGGGAAAACGGTAATCAGGGTAACGACCGTGGCAAGCCCGAATCCGTCGATGATAATATGAATCGACCGCCGTAGTATATTCCTGTCAACAATAATCAGGACGGTATGGCCTATTATCGATATCACCAGGGTGGTTGTCAGAATAGGCAGCCATAGAGCTATTTCGCTGGTAAAAAACGGATACTTCGTCCAGGTGACAATGCCGCCTATCGTGTCGGCATTATAGTAGGCGACGTATTCGTGAAAGAAATTGAAGAAGACCAGCAGGATGATACTCCAGGCGATGGCAAAGGCGGATGCCGTAATCCTGCTCTCCCGCTTCCTCTTAAAGAAATCGTCCACCTTCTTTTCGATTTTTTCGTCAAAATCAACGGAGGGAGTCGGCGGTGGGGGCGTCTCTTCCTTTTCGGAGGGTGCCGGAGGCTTTTGATAATCCGGGATATTACCTGACGGGGCAACCATCCTCTCGGCGACATCTCCCGCCCAGACTACTTTGTAGCGTTCCCCGTTATGGGCCTTGACCATCAGGATTATCCATAAGACGAAACCGGTGATGCCGATAATGCTGGAAAAGGCCGGACCGACGATGGGTATATTGCCGAGAATCATGCCGGCGATGAACAGTGTGCCGAAAACTACGATGGATTGCGCGGCGTGATACCGTATCCAGTTGTTTTTCTGCTCCAGGATTAAGAATATAATGCCGGTTATCCACCCGCCGACATAGCAGAGCAGTCCGGCGACGTTCGGCGCTATGTTTACGCTGGTATCCTGGGGCGTCTTAGGTTTATCCTGTGCCGGTTGCTCGTCGGCCTCGATTTTTGCCTTCTCTTCTTCGTAGATTTTCCTTCTTTCTTCGGGTGACAGTTCCATGTTCCCGGCCTCCGTTCAGGTATTCCCGGTTTCGTAACGATTATACATCAGGACGGGTTGACGGTAAACATTATGCCGATAAAGATAGCAGAAAACGAAAAGAGGGGCTTAAAGCCCCTCTTGCATTTACTGGGGAATTATTTGGTTCAGTCGTCGAACTTCTTCGCTGTGTCCTCCGGGGGCATGCCGTTATCGTCCCAGCCACGCTCCCGGTAATAAAGGGAAAGCAGGTTCTGAAAAGCATCCCTATCGACCACCTTGCCCGCGTTGGGGCCGGTAAGCGGCGGGCTGGCGTAAACCTTATAGGGGAGGCTATCGTCCTTGCGGCCGACGCCCAGTCGGACGTTTATCAGGCGGGTCAGGTCGTAAATATCATTCGAAAGTGCCAGCAGCTGCTCCAGCGTCAATTCATTACCTGTAACGTATTTATAAAAATTTTCATAATGTCTTTCGTTGAGGCCGAGCTCTATCCAGGGCAGGCGGCAGACGCCCAGCATATCGAACAGGGGGCGCAACGTCTGGTGATATATTACTGTTTTTACCCTCTCCTCGTCGGACCAGCTTTGCCCCTCCTCGATTTCTCGGGCAATTGTCCAGGCGCGCGTGTGGTGAGCGCCGATGTCGGAGGTGGCATAAGCCAGCGCCATCGAGCTTCCGGCGCGGCTGTCGTAGGCTGATTGCTCGAGGCCTTTCACTTCGAGGATTAGCTTGTCCATATCCGGCCATTTCTCGGTGATGCGGCGCGGCCCGTCGGCGATGATATCTCCTATACCTTCACGATTGGCTATTTTACGTATCAGGTTAAGAATAGCATCATCATCGCCCCAGGTGATGTCGTGTCCGTCGAGGTCGGACAGGGATATGATTCCTTTTTCGTAACCTTCGATAACGGCGCCGATAAGGTTGCCTGCGGAAATGGTGTCTAACCCCAGTTCGTCGCAGAGCTGGTTCGCCGAAAGAATTGCCGCGAAGTCATCAACGCCGACGTTAGAGCCGAGCATGGCGCAGGACTCGTATTCCGGCCCCTCTACAACCGTCCCGGCGTATTTCCCGCTCTTAACGAGGCAGATGTTGCCGCAACACATGGAACAGGAGAAACAGGCGCTGTCGCCTATCTTAAAGCTTTCCAGCATGGTCGCTCCGTTAATCTGGTCGTGCCTGGCGAAAACGCTGTCCTTGAAATTATAGGTAGGCAGGATTCCCTTATCGTTGGCGTACTCGATGACGTTCATCAGGCCTTCCTGCTGCCAGAGCTTGAAATATTTATGCTCTCGCAGGTAACTGTAGGCTTTACGCGACTCCTCCACGAGGCCGTTGATATCGTATACAGGCAGATCCTCGTGTCCCCGCACGATAATCGCCTTGAGGTTCTTGGCGCCCATGATAGCCCCGAACCCGGTACGGCCGGCGTTGCGACCCCAGTCGGTATTGACGCAGGCGAATTTCACCAGGTTCTCACCCGCCGGGCCGATGGTGGCTATATGCGCCAGCTGCACATCCAGCTTTTCGCGGATTATCCCCTCGGCTTCCAGGGATGTTTTGCCTTTCAACTCCGGCATGGGAATAATCTGTGTATCGTGGTTATCGATGAATAGAACCGATAGCTCCGGCGCTTTGCCGGTGATGGACAGGACATCGATTCCCGACTGTCTCAACTCCACGCCGAAGCCCCCGCCGATTGACGAGTCGCCGTAGAGTCCGGTGGCTGGGGATATGCCTATAAACGAGTTTTTACCGGAAGACGGCAAATAAACGCCGGTCAGGGGGCCGGGGGCGATAGTTATCAGGTTCTCCTCGCCCAGCGGGTCTATCTTGAAATTATGCTTTTTAAGGTTGTCCCAGACCAGTTTCGCGCCGAAGCCGCGCCCGCCAACGTACTTTTCCAGGAAGGCGTCCGATAGATTAAGGTACTCGGCGCTTCCTACGGTAAGGTCTATAGAAAGGTGTTTCTTGAAATAACCGCTCTTGATGCTCATAGCTCTTCCTTTCCTATCTCGGCGTAGCGTATGGTCTTCTTCTCACCCTTCTCGTAGAATTCTATTTCACGCATCTGTGTATAGCTAAGTACATTGGAAATTCGCTTGGTCTCACCGAGGGCATGCTCCGGTATCAGCCTTAGGGCTCCCATCGGGCAGGCCTTAACGCATTCGGGGTCGCCGCCGCACATATCGCACTTGATGGGAAAGTCACAATCTTCATGGGCATAGATTGCCCCGAAGGGACATGCCTCCGCGCATTTAAAACAGGAGACACAGGACTCTTCATCCAGCTGCACAATCCCGTCGACCCACCTTAAAGAATCGGTAGGGCATACCTGGGCGCAGGCCGGTATGCGGCACTGGCTGCAGACCACCGGCATTCTCATTACCGGGTGAGGATATGCGTTAATGACTCTTATCGCCGCCTTCTTGGGGTTGTTCACCCCGAAGTGCTTGATGGCGCAGACCAGTTCGCATATCCTGCAATTGGAACACTGCTCGGGAATAACCGTTAGCTTTTTCGACATTCTCTGGGCCTCCTCAAGACTTGCGCTATCATTATAGCACTTTACGCTCATATTTATCCTCGTAGGACGACTGTGGTCTATTTCGGCTCAAAGCGCTCGGGCGGCGGTTCGCAAAATTGATATGATTTCCTGTATTATATAAGGTGGATATTACGCAGGTTGTTTAAATATAAAACCCCCGATTTGCAGGAGAAAGACCGCGCTTGTCCAGGTCGAGAGGACACGGAATCCAGAAGGAGGTGACCATGGTTGAAGAAGCGAGGCTGGTGAAAATAGTAGGTGCTGGCAATACCAGCAGCAAGCAGGCGGTATTAGATGAGTACTCGTGCGATATGAGCTTCGTCAATCCGATCAAGCCGGCATATGTCGTCAGGCCAAAGAAAAAAGAGGATATAGAAGGGCTTGTTAAAATGGCCAATGAAACGAATACCCCGCTTGTGCCGGTAAGCTCGGGGCCTCCTCATTTTAAAGGTGATACGGTCCCTGGCATCGGGGGCGCCGTGATTGTCGATTTGAGCGGGATGAAGAATATCATCAGGGTCGACCGTAAAAACCGCGTGGCCATGTGTGAGCCGGGCGTAACCTTTGCCGAGCTGATACCCGCCGTGGCCGGGGAGGGGATGCGACTCAACATTCCGCTGATGCCGCGTAAGACGAAATCTGTAATCGGCAGCATGCTGGAGAGGGAGCCGGTAATCATGCCCAAGTACCACTGGGATATCGCTGACCCCCTGGGCTGCGTCGAGATTATCTTCGGCACCGGCGATATGTTCCGCACCGGCGCCGCCGCCGGACCGGGCACTCTGGAAGAGCAATGGGCCGCCGGCGGTTCTCAAAAAGAAGCGGCCGGGCCGGGGCAGACTTCCCTTTACCGGGTTATCGGTGGGGCACAGGGTACGATGGGCATCGTCACTTGGGCGACCATCAGATGTGAATTGCTCCCGAGCATTGAAAGACCTTTCATGGTCGGTTCTTCCGATATCGAAAAGCTTTTCAATTTTATTCACTGGATAATCAGGTTGAGATTGGTCAACGAGTGCTTGGTGCTGAACAGCGCCAATCTGGCCGCGATGATGGCTGGGAAACGGCCCGGTGATTACCGGAAAATAAAGGACAGCCTGCCTTCTTATATACTTCTTTACAACGTAGCCGGTTACGAATACCTGGCCGAAGAAAGAGTGGAATACCAGATTAATGACGTGAACGATGTTGCCCGGAGAGCGAGCGTGGAGTCTGCCGGAGCTATCGGGAAGGTATCCGCCGCTGAATTGCTTAAAGCGGTCAACCAGCCGTCCGCCGAGCCGTACTGGAAGCTTCGCGCCAGGGGCGGCTGCCAGGATGTATTTTTCGTGACTATATATGACAGGCTCCCCGGCTTGATTACCGCCATGTATGACCTGGCCGATGAAGCCGGCTATCCGGCCTCCGATATGGGTATCTACCTTCAGCCGATAGTGCAGGGCACTAACTGCCACGTCGAGTTCAATCTCTTCTACGACCCCGCCGACCCGAAAGATGTCGAAAGGGTCAAGAAGCTGTCTGAAGACGCTGTGAAAAAACTGGAATGCAAGGGCGCTTTCTTCTCCAGGCCTTACGGTGAAACCGCCAACCTGGTGATTAATCGTGATGCGGCAACGGTCGATGCCCTCGGGAAGGTTAAGGCGATATTCGACCCCAATAACATCATGAATCCCGGCAAGCTCTGCTTTTGACCGTGCCGGGCGATGTTATTCTTAACGGATAATTCTAAGGAGGAACCGAGATGGCGCTGATAGACTATCGAGAAGATATGGAACTCTGCAATAAGTGCAGTATCTGTAAATTCATACCCCTGGAAAAGGTTAAGGAAGCCTGCAGGGCAGGTATATGTCCGGGTATTTCCAGATATAATTTCAACGCTTATTCGGGTGGCGGTAAGGTAAATATCGGCGTGGCCATGCTGGAAAACCGGCTTGAGTATACGGACGACCTGAAGCACGTTATCTACAATTGCCAGATGTGCGGCGGCTGCGATGTATCCTGCAAGTACGCCATGGACATGGAAGTACTCGAGCCGATATACGAGTTAAGAATAAAAGCGGTCGAGGATGGACAGACCCACCCGGCCCTCGATAAAGTAATCAACAGCCTGCGGAAGCAGGGAACCATGGTACCGGGTGCCAGCACCAAACGTGCCGCCTGGTCAGAAGGACTGGATGTAAAAGATGCTGCCAGTGACAAAGTGAAAGTACTCTATCACGTCGGCTGCCTGACCAGCTATAACAGGGATATGTGGAAGCTGGCCAGGGCTACGGTTAAGCTGCTGAAAGAGGCGGGAGTCGATTTCGGCATCGCCGGCGATAACGAGACCTGCTGCGGCGGTCGTGCCTACCAGATGGGCTACAAGCAGGACTTTCTCGACCAGGCCGCTAAGAACGTGGACATGATTAAAAAAGCCGGCGTGCAAACGGTGGTGACATCCTGCGCCGATGGCTACCATGCTTTTAAAGTGCTCTATGACAAGTACAACCTGAAGGGCGACCTCGAAGTATTGCATATTTCCGAGTATCTTGACCGATTAATCAAAGAAGGAAAGCTGAAGCCGACTAAGAAAATTAAAATGAACGTTACCTACCATGACCCGTGCCACCTCGGCAGGCTGGGCGAACCCTGGATACACTGGAAAGGCAAGAGGGTTCCCGGTATCCAGCGCAGGTTCGACCCGCCGAGAGTGCTCCGGCGCGGCACCTACGGCGTTTACGAACCGCCGCGCGATGTCCTCAAAGCCATACCGGGTATACGGCTCATGGAAATGGACAGGATTAAGGAATATGCCTGGTGCTGCGGCGCCGGCGGCGGCGTGAATGAGTCCAATCCCGAGTTTGCCGTGTGGACGGCCGTGGAAAGGATTAAAGAAGCCGAGGTCACCGGGGCCGAGGCGATTGTATCCGCCTGCCCGTGGTGCGAAAAGACGTTGAGCGAAGCTGTAAAAGAATGTGGCAGTCGCCTCAAGGTATACGATATCGTCGAGCTTGCGGAGAAAGCCATATAATATATGCAGAGCCTTTGACCGGCGGCAGTTTACTCTTGAATTATCGGACCGTCGACCGCGGGCCCGTCGTACGAGTACTCCTTGCCTCCCATAGTCTTGGTGAACTTTGAGGTGAGGAGCAGGGCGGTAAACAGGACGGGCTTATTCATTACCCGGAAATTGAGCGGGCAGTGCTGCATATTTTTCGGGATAAATACGATGGTGGGTTTGGTGATTACGTACTTTTCCATCTCTTCCCCGAGGAATAAATCAATCTCGGCATTAAAACTACCGAACATGTCCGGCAGTTGTCCTCCCAGGAAGATGAGATATTCGTCGGCGGTATGGGTGTGAGGTCCCGTTTCCAGCAGGACAGGTTCGATAAATACCTGCCAGCCCATGTTCAGTTTAGAGCCGGGAATCTGGCGGCCTCCCCGGAAATAAGCCTGGGGCTTGGCTACGAACGATAAATCCATATCCTCTCTAAAATCAGAAAAAACATACTTCTCATATTTCTTATCGGCCATCTCGTTTGCTCTCCTTTATATAAGATATAGATATTATTATCAATTGGATGGGCAAGCAGGTCTGGTGAGCCGCACAGGAATCGAACCTGTAACCTGCTGATTAAGAGTCAGCTGCTCTGCCAATTGAGCTAGCGGCCCGTTAGCTACCGTTCATCATTTTATCATCATGAGATATGCCGTGGCAAGCAGATTGAAGCTGCCGGCCAGGGCAGGGTGGTAATAAAAAAGCTCTCACAGCTTCTCCATTGTGAGAGCTTCGTTAGTGATTATTACAGGGTAAATCGGTTTATTCCCCGTAAATTTCCTGTTTATAATATGTAATACGTTAGTTTTGTATATGCTCCGCTAACTTCACCTTGTCCACCGGAGCCAGCACATTTCCGTCGGTCGTCATTATATCCCTGGCGTTTATGATAGCGGTGTCCGGATGAGCCAGCCGGAACTGCTTCATAACTTCAGCGTGTTTCTTAAAAGACTCCTTGCTGTTTTTAGCCGGGACATCCAGCTCATCCTTCTTTTTCTTCCGTATCCATAGTATTATCATTTTCATACCTCCCATTGCGATTTATTTATATTTCGGCAGGTTCCTTATAATCCGTATATTTTACGTATACAGGTCACAGGAGAGCCTCGATGATAATCAGCTTGCCGTCAGGTAAAACTCCGGCGAGGCGGCGTTTCCGTCCCGTCCCCGCCGATTCCGTGGCAGTAAAAACACCCTTTATCCACGGTAATCTTGTAGTTGCCGCATCCCGGCAGCGTAATGTTAACCATGCCGTTGTGTATCGTCAGATAAATATCCTCTGGATTTCCGCCTACTTTCTCCCACTTATCAATATCAGTCTGTACATAAACGCCGATGTTCAGGTTCATATAACGATAGTAATGGATAAGCTCATCGGTATTGGTAATGTAGAGGGTATAAAACATATCGGTCGCAGTTTCAGAAGAGTCGATGTAGAAAAGGTCGCCCGGCTTAACGCCGCCTATAGAATGTCCATAGGCGTTGAGGGATGGCGAGGCAGCGGGTTCGGCGACTTCTATGGTCATGGGAGTGTTTACGGCCATGGCTTCGTCATAGGCGTATGCCACTGGCCAGGGGGTGAGGAGTAAAGCCGCAATCACGGGGAATAACAATTTCCTTTTCATTTCATCAGGCCTTATATTTTCGAGCTATATATCGGATGGGACGTGTATCCGGTATATAATTCACAGTTTCAGCTTATCGCTGGGATGGGAAATAAATCATAAATAGGCGGGGTGAAGCTATAAACAATGCATAAATCTTTTGGGGGGAATAAATTGTCGCTGAAAATAGAAAGGGCTTAGCGTTTTATCGGCTAAGCCCTGCTCTTATAAAAGCAGGTTTGTGCGGTTTTTCAGTTTTTAACGGTGCGTGTTGGAAAGCGGGTCGAGTGTTGCCGCGGCGTTCCGCTTCAGCGTCTCTTCTATCCGTGTTTTCAGAACATCAACTCCAAAAGGCTCGGTCAGATAGCTATCGGAACCCAGGTTCAGTCCCCTGACTGTGTTATCGCCGGTGTCCCACGTGCTTAACATCATAATGGGGAGATGGGTCCATTGACGGAGCTGCAGGCAAGTGCCGATTCCGTCCAGGGTGGGCATCATGATATCGAGAATGATAAATTCCGGGTCTTCTGATTCGATTACATCTTTGAGGTGTATTCCGGTATGGCGGGTGCTTATTATCTCGTAATCGCCGTCGTTCAGTTCTTGCTGCAGAAAATCCACCAGTATACGGTCGGTGCTGATGGTAAGAATTTTAGTCTTTGCCAGCATGTTAGCCTCCTTGGAGTTATTGTCTTGTTATCTGGTATAAGACTAACATCGCGGCGATAAACAGAGCATAAACGGCTACAGGGATAAGATAAATATCTTATTAATGATAATGCAGGGTAGGGGAGCACAATTATAACATGCGTTTAGAACGTAAACATGATTGACATAAAGTTATACACAGGCTGTTAGGCAACTAACATCGTAACTTACACGTCCCTTTTAAGGTGAAACGACTACTTATTCAGTTTATCCTGGTGGTAGCTTCGTGTCAGCATTACCTCCAGGAAGATAATCGGCTTGGGGATTACCTTGAAGTTCAGCGGACCGTGAGGCAGTCCCTTGGCGACGGATACGATGGCAGGGGAATCGATGACGTGTTTTTCCTGTTCCTCGCCCAGGCATATCTCGATTACCGCCCCGCCGAAGTCCCGCACGTTCATCGGGTTGGTTCCCAGAAAGCAAAGCAACTGTACGAAGTCGCTGTGAGAGTGGGGCTCCTTAAGCACCATCTCCGGTTTGTCGAAAACATGGTGGGTGATAATACAGTCGGCATCCATCTCGTCACCGCTGGCCGATAGCCCTTCCATCTGGTGGTGTGTCTTAAAAGCGTTTCGAAGGATATGTTTCCCGTATTTGGTTTCTGCCATTTTTGAAATCCTCCTCGCAAAGGTTTAATACCGGAAAGGAAAATATTCGTTAAAATTCGTTCCCGGATGTCCGGGTATACGTTGTCCCGTTCCCGGCCGTCCAGAAGAAGATAGGGTGGTCGATTCTCCTGATATAAAGGGGGAGGTGCTTCATACCGCGTGGTACGAAAATCAGGCAACTGTTGGTGATGACGAACTTTTCGTCTTCCAGCCAGAGTTCCAATTCGCCTCCCAGCTCCCGGGGCTTGCCCGGCACCGTCCCCACGAATCCCAGTGTCTCGTCGAAGTCATGCGTGTGGGCTATCTCTATCTCCAGGTCTTCGGTGCCGTGCTTTTTCCAGAGCCAGACGCAGTTGGTGTAGAAAGCGCCCCTGGCGACCGTTTCATCCAGGGCGAACATCCAGGTGGAATCGAAATAGTTGCCTTTTTCTCTCTGCTCCTGTATTCGCCTGGGTATGGGCAGGGGTTTATCCGGCAGCTTGACGTCGGTGAAAATATACTTAGCGTACTTGGATTCGGCCAATTTATTTACTCCTTATTTTGCCTGTTTTATTGCCGGTTTTTTCTTCGGCGGCGGCCCGTACGGTTTCCAGATTCGCGTCAGCGATATCTCCAGGAATACGAGCGGTTTTGCCACTTTCTTGAAGACTATGGGGCAGTGCTTTACTCCGGAGGGAATGGAGACGACGGCGGTGGAGGTAATGATATGTTTTTCGCCTCCCAGCGTGAACTCTATCTCCGCGCCGAAGTCGGTAACGTCTTCCGGGTTCCCCCCGATGAAACAGAGCATTTCCGGGAACTTATGGGAATGGGGGTGGTCGAAGGACATTGGTTTGGTGATGCAGTGATAGCCGATGCTGCAGTCCGCATCCAGTTCGCCGTTATGTGCCAGGACCGATTTCCCGGTGTAGTGAGGTATATCTATGATAAGTCCCGTTTTGATGCATTTGCCGTATTTAGATTCAGCCATTTTCGCCCTCTACTTTTCTATTTCGTTTTTTTGCCTTTCCGCCAATTAAACGCTTATTTTTATCGGTTTCAGAAGTCGGCTTGCCGGTAACCGGATGGTCGTAATGGAAGGGGAAGATATAGCCGGACATAAACCTGGGGTCGTCAGACACGGGAGGAACATCAGGTTGGGGAGCTTTGAATTCCGCCACCGCCTTGCCGATTACTTCCGCGGGCGTCCAGGCGTCTTCCGGGACCCTGACGGTATAGGGGATAATCCACCTTATCGTCAGGAACTTCCAGATGCCGTTTTCCTTGATATATTCGATTTCGTAGATGCCGCCGACCAGCGAGCCGCGTAATTTCTCATCCTTGTCAGGCACGCAAACGCCGCCGAAGGCGTACCAGCGCCCTTTAGCCCTTTCCCCGTTCGGCTCCACGTCCACGACTCCCGCAATCGGCATTACCTGGTGCAGAAAGCCCGGCGGGGGTTCCGGCCGGTCGGTGCCGACCCCGAAATAACGTTTGACTCCTTCTTTGCCGAGCCAGGTGCCTTCCAGCCAGTACAGGGCGGTTTCCGGGTGGTCGGCGAAACAGTCGTATATCTCGTCACGCATCATGTGCTGGACGTAGTAACTATATACCCTTTGCAGCCTCTTGACCTCATTAATGTCATCCAGAATACCGACCTTCTTTTCCAGGGCTTTAAGCTTGGCTTCCATCTCTTCTACGTTCATTAGTAACTCCTTATCAATATTTTAGGTTACTCGCCGACTCCGGGCAGTTTTGCCAACCATACATTTTATCTTTGCTTGATATATTCATAGGCTTTCTATTCAAAGAGTATAGACAAGCTGATGGTTTAGCGCAAGGTAAGGAGTAACCGGCCGTCTTGACACCTGCAGGATAAAGTAGTAGGGTGGACTATAGGGGACAAATGGCATTATATAAATGTCAGGAGGTACAAGCTATGTTCGGGAAAAGGGGACAGATGGGTGTCTTGCTGGTGGTTCTTGTGACTATAGGCTTGTTTGTGGCGGGTTGCCAGTGCGGAGCCGAGGAGATAACCCCGGCGCCGGAGACAACACCGGCACCTGAAACACCAGCTCCTGAACCTATGTCACCTTCGACTCCCACGCCCGCGCCGGCTCAGGAGGAGATGGCCGTGACCCTTTATGAAAACACGGAACATGGCTTTTCCATCGAGTATCCCGAGGGATGGGCCGATAGTTCGCACGGGGGGGCGACAAGTTTTTATGTTCAGGTCACCGAACCCGAAGGAAGTCTCTCAATAACTTTATCGGTGGATTACAGACCCGAGGCAATTAGTCTGGCCGACGCCGTATCCGAAAGTAAGGAATACATGGAATCGGTTCCGCATTATGAGCTATTCTCCGAGGGTGATGTTACTATCGGCGATGGTCTCTCCGCCTACGAAATGATAGGCCAGGGTAAAGAGACCTCTGGCGAAGTGGAGAAGTTCAGATATATCATCCTGGTGCGGGAGAAGCAGATTTTCTGGGTAGGAGTGGACGGTGAGCCAGACCGATTCGATGAGCAGAGGCAACTGGTGGACACCATCATAGACAGCTTTAAGCTGATGCCATCCTATACTTTTGCACCACCGCCTCCCAGTCCGGGCGGCACCTATACCAGTGCCGAATACGGCTTCTCCATCACTTACCCGGAGGGGTGGGACGACTATGCCACCGGTCAGTACGGCGAAGTCGTTGACCTCCGGGCCGCCGCAGGAATACCCGGAGTGACGGTCAGGGCTACGAAATTGACCGAAGAGACTACCCTTGGTCAGGCTGCGTCGGATATACAGGGGATGTACGGCGAGATGGTAGGTGACTATGAGTTGTTTTCCGAGGGCGAGATAACACTGGACGATGGCACTCCGGCCTACGAGTTTGTGTTCAGCGGTACGATGCAGGGGTATCTCCTTAAAACGAAATGTATCATTGTAGTCCGGGGAGAGGACGAGTTCGTTATGACGGGTTACAGTATACCCGGCAGTTTTGAACAGGATGAATCGGTCCTGGATGAAGTAATTGGCAGCTTCCACCTGGAATAGACAAATAAAAAAGGGGAACCGTTGAGTCCCCCCTTCATTGTTTTCTAATTTAATTTGCGGCTTCTATTGCACGTTAGTGGCTATGTGGTAGCCCACGCCGGGAATGGTCTGTATATATTTGGGGTTTTTAGGGTCGGATTCCAGCTTGCGGCGTAACCGGCCGACGAAGACGCGCAGGTACTCTTTTTCAGATGAGTATTCGTTGCCCCAGACGCTCTGTAATAGCATGCTGTGTGTGAGGACTTTATCGGAGTTCACCGCCAGGTGCCGCAGAAGGGCATACTCGGTAGGGGTGAGCGTTATCTCATTGCCGTTGACCGTGACGCGCCTCTTGGCAAAATTGATTTCCATGCCGTCGCAGACGAAGTTGGATTGTGCCGGCGCTACGGTGGGGTCGCCGCGGTGGCGGAAGGCGGTCTTGATTCTGGCCATAAGTTCGGCGATGCCGAACGGTTTGGTCAAATAGTCATCGGCGCCCAGTTCCAGGCACTTGACCTTGTCGTTTTCGTCGCCGCGGGCGCTAAGAATGATTATAGGTACGTCGGACCACTCTCTGACGCGACGGACTACCTCCACGCCGTCCACCTTGGGCATCATAAGGTCTAATATTATCAGATCGACGAAATCTCTCTGCACCGCCTCCAGTGATTCCTCCCCGTCGATAGCGGCAATCACCTGGTAGCCGCGTGCCTTGAGATTAGTGCTAAGCAGCCTCAAGATGGCCGGGTCGTCGTCAACGATTAGTATATGTTTCTTATCCATAGTTGTTCCCCCTTTAGTCCACCGGCAGACTGAAATTGAATCTGGCGCCCCGGGTCGTTTCGCTTTCCACCCAGATTCTGCCGCCATGCGTCTCGACTATACCCCGGCAGATGGAGAGCCCCAGTCCGGTTCCCTTTCTCCTCCCGGTCTTGCGGCCGTTTCCCTGGAAGAAACGTTCAAATATTTTATGGTGAAGCTCTTGGGGAATACCGATTCCTTCATCCGTTACGCTTAAAACAACTTCTTTACCGTTGGAATGAACTTCGATAGTGATGGTAGTATTTTCGTCCGAGAACTTCACCGCGTTCTCAACAAGATTGGTGAGCACCTCGCCGATACGTACTTCGTCGATAGATACCAACGGTATTCTATCCGGGATTTCGATACGCAGGTGGTGCCTGGCCGTCAGGTTATCCAGCCTGTCTTTTATTGCGTAAATTACCTCCGCGAGTTTATGACGCTTCCTTTTTACCTCTAAGGCGTCGGCTTCGAGTCGCGACATCATAAGCAGATCGTCTACCAGGCGGGTTAGCGTATCGGCGTCTTTATCTATGGATGACAGGAAGTCGCGCCGCGTCTGTTCGTCGAAAATCACGTCGGGCTGCAGGAGGCTGTTGGCGGAACCCTTTATCACGGCCAGCGGGGTGCGCAGTTCGTGAGAAACATTGGCCAGGAACTCGGTGCGCATGGAGTCCAGTTCACGGAGCGCCTTGGCGCTGGAAGCCTCTTCGTAGAGCTGCGCGTTACGCACGGCGATGGCTATCTCGCGGCCTATCCCCGTAAGAAGCTCGATGTTATTGGCGCTGAAGTATCGAGAGAAACTGGTAGCCGCGCCCAGGATGCCGATACTATCTCCCAGGATGGTCAGGGGAACGCCCCCAAATGAGCGATAACCGCCGTCAATCAGGAAAGCGAGGTCGGATTCTGCATTCCTGGCCAGGTCTTCGATTATTTCGGGTTTGGCTTCCGCGAAGATGCGCCCGATAACACCGCTATTCTTGCCCAGCTCTTTAGGCATAGCCTGTACTATTCTTTTGGATAAACCGTGGTGCCCCTTCAGCAGTAAATGGTCGTTTTCACTAAGGTAGAGGAAATTCACCTCCAGGCCGGTGCATTGGGTTACCGTGTTCAGCGCTGAATTGATAATTTGTTGCAGGTCGAGCGAACGTGATAAGGCCTGCGATACGTTGAGCAGAGTATCGGTGATGCGGTTGTGCCGTTCCAGTTCTTCCATCAAATTCCGGTTTTCCATGACCAGGCGCTGCTTTTCCAGGCCGCGGTTGATAACCGATAGCAGGTTCTCCGGGTCCAGGGGTTTCTCCAGGTAGGCAAAGGCGCCACGATTCAGCGACTCCACCGCGTTACGCACCGAAGAATGGCCGGTCAGCATGATAGCGATGATATCCGGGTGAATCTCAAGGATTCTGGAAAGCAGCTCGGTGCCGTTGGCGTCGGGAAGGCTGATATCCAGAATAGCGGTATTGTAGAAACGTTCTTTCAGCCGGGATATCGCCTCGCCGGCGGAAGGAGCGGTTTCTACCTCGTAACCCTTGCTGTTCAGGATACGGCTGATGATTTTCAGAAAATCGAGGTCATCATCGACTACCAGCACGCTTTCCTTAGCTTTCATCTACTCTCCTGGAATGACGTTTCTTTTTACCAACCTTACTCACTATGTCGGCGGCTTCGGCGGGGTTGAATGGTTTATAAAGGCAGGTGATAGCGGAAGCTTCCTGGGCCTTGTCCAGGGCGTCTTTAACTTCGTTGCGGAATCCCGTCATCATTACGGTGAGAATATCCGGGTTGATTTCCTTAAGACGCAGGAGGGTCTCCAGCCCGTCTATGTTCGGCAGCTTGACATCGATAAAAGCCATTTGCAGGTCTTTATCTTGAGCTATGGTAACTGCTTCTTCGCCGCTGCCCGCCGTAATTACTTCGTGTCCCTGTTGTTTCAGAACCCGGGTAAGGGTATCGCATATATCGGCGTCGTCATCGATGATGAGAATCGGCTGGTTGCCGGCCGCCTCGTTAATCAGCTCTATCAGCTTGTCTATTCTTATCGGCTTCTGGATTATCTTTCGTACGCCCTCCTTCTTGGCTATCTGAATCAGGTCTTCGTCGGAATAGGCCGTCATCAGGATTATCGAGGCTTCGGGCTGGCTCTCTTTTATTTTGCGTGAAGCTTCTACGCCGTTCATCTCCGGCATAACGATGTCCATCAGCGTAACGTCAAAATCATGCTCTTTAAACTTGTCTACGGCGGATAACCCGTTGCTTGCCGTTTCGACGCTGAAACCCCGCCGCTTTAAAATCATGGCAAATGTATCCAGTAAGTCCTCGTTATCATCAACAATAAGGATTGTGGGTTCTCTATTCATTTCTGGTTATCTCCTTCTCTATAGCGGTAGCTTCACGGTAAAGGTCGTGCCCTGTTTCGCCTGGCTGGCGACTTCAATGTTACCCCCGTTTTGCTCTACGAGTCTCTTGGTAATGGCCAGCCCTAGGCCAATGCCTTTAGGTTTGGTAGTAAAGAGCGGCTCGAATATCTTATCGAAGTTGTCTTTGGGAATGCCGCATCCGTTGTCCTGGAACTTAATCCAGACGTTGTCGTTCTCCGTGCCGGAGTCTATATTAAGCTCTCCGTCTTTCCCGTTCATGGCCTGTATAGCATTGGAAATTATATTGGTAAAGACCCGGCTTATCTGCTCGGCATCGGTCCTGACCTTCATAGGATTACCGTTGAGATTGGTATTGATGGTGACATGCTCCGGTACGTTAATCCATGAAAGGCTTTCATGGATTAACGTTTTAAGGTCTACCCTGTCCGGCGACGGAGGAGTGATGCGGGTGAAGTCCAGGAGGTCGGTGACGATTTTATTGGCGATATCAATCTGTTTGTCCAGTACTCCCAGCGTATTAGCCGCCTCTTCATCGCCTTTATCGGTAAGGGACATATTGAGGAGGTAAGCGCAGTTCCTTATCACGTTGAGGGGATTGCGGAGCTCGTGGCTGACCCCTGAAGCCAGTTCGCCCACGGCCGCCAGTCTCTCGGAACGGATAAGCTTTTCCTGTACGTGCTCCAGGTCTTTCGTCCGGCTTTCAACTTCGTCCTCCAGCTGTTCGTAGTAGCCCTGTAGAGACTGTTCCAGTTCAATCTGCCGGATGGCACCGCAGATTATTTCGACGAGTGTCTTGGTCAGGTGATTCCTTTTCTTCAGGTAGGGATTGTCTCGGTATGAATATATCTCGACAAGCCCCATCGTTTCCCCGCCGACCGTTAAATTTTCGGTTATTTTACTGGAAGATTTGTGGAAGCTGTCACTCTTAAAGACCTGGTCGTGGAAGGTAATTCTAACCTTGGTTTCTTCAGGGCGCTGCATAGCCTGGGGAACAATACCCACCACCTTCGATAGAAACTCCTCCACGGAGCCGCTTTCATCTGCCCCCTTGCCGATATCGTAGAGGCATTTCATTTCTTTCATCCTCTGGCGGTGTTCCTGCTCGCTCTTTTGCAGTAATGCGACTACCGCGCCGACGGCGCTTAGGATTATTACGAACGCCGTGGGCTTGAAAAGGGCGTTAGGGTAGGTATCGATAAGTATTGCATGGGGCAGCAGGATTAACATGGCGATAAGGGCTGCCATTATAGCCGGTATCACGCCGAGCACATAGGCGGTGTAGACCACCGGCGCGAAGAATACCAGACCCAAAAAGTCAATCCCGTAGAAATTGTGAAGACTGTTAAGAGAGTTCTCCAGTGATGTCCAGCCGAAGAGGCCTCCGATAACGGGTAGATAGTAAATAAGGGAACAAAACACCATAATAGCTATGATGTATCTCAAGTGTATATTTGACCACCATCTCTTTTTATTGCGTCTGTAAATCATCTTAGGCCTCCCTGGTTATCCATAGGGTACAGTCGCTTTATTGCCATGGCCTCATTTATAGCAACAGGTATTGCGGGCATTTTTGTATACCTGCCCTGCAATTTCAGGCTACTACTGCGGTGCCATGACCAGCAACCATGATAACCCCATATTTTATCGGGGAATTCACCCAGTCCGGTGAGCATGAATTCCCGGACTGCGCGGTAAATATAATTTAGCTTTGCTGCCATTCCTTGATTATCCCCTTTATCTCGTTCAAATCATCTATCAGCTCGCTGGCTGGAACGTCGGGTAGCGCATTAATGAGGTTAGCCAGCGGGTTTTCTTCCTCCTCATCATCGTTAAAAAGATTGTTGATGGAATCGGCGCCGATATCCTCTACCATTGCTTCTTTCTCGCCTTCAGGCGGCGCAGCGCTTCCTGCGCCCACCTCGACTACCTTGATTTCCTCTCCGCCTTCCACGAGCGTGTCCGCTTCCAAATCGATATCATCTACGCCGGACAGTTGTTCATCCGGCTCGACGGTCAACTCGTCCAGCGGCCCGTGAGGCCCGGTGGGAATATCTTCATCCCCCTCGTGGGTAGAAGCTTCATCGGAAAGCTCCTGTAGTTCCTGGGCCGTTTCCTCGAGATTTTTTGTTCTGCCGTTGATTTTTTCTTCCATCTCGGCAATCTGTTCGGTGGTGGTACCTTCAACGGGCGCGTCTTCATCTTTTGGCTTTTCTTTGGATTTGCCTATTTTAAAACCTTTAATGCGCATTTATAACCTCCTTGACGGCAGGCTAGTGTAAACCTGCTATGCTATCATTACTGTTTTTAACGGAAATAACCGTCACGGTATGCCTTGGATAATATTGCGTATACATCGTAAAAATTCGTCTTACCCTGCTCGGTGATGCGTTTCAGGACATCTGACCTTTGTTTTAATAACTTGTATATCTGTCTTCTTTTTTCTTCCGGCAGACCGCGCCGGGGGGCGATTTTATTCTCCAGAAGATATGAGTTCTGAAAACCCCGGAACAGGAAAGAGTCGTCCAGCGGGTTCCAGCTGAAAGTCTCGATAAAGGAAAAAGAGTCGCCCACCGAATCGTAGCTGACGATTTCATTAACGCTGGTTATTTTCCGGGCAAGGCCGCCGTTGGCCAGCCGGACCTGCTGGCAGATAACGACGACATTAAGGTTGTCCACGTATGTCTTGGGTACGCTGATGGGGACGCCGGTAACACGCTGGATGAGCTTGGATACGGATGCCGCGTGAAAGGTGCTCATAGTTGCATGGCCGGTTTGCATGGCCTGGAAGGCAATAGCGCCTTCGGCACCTCGTATCTCACCGACGATTATCAGGTTGGGCCTCTGCCGCAGGGCAGCCTTGAGAAGGTCGAACATGGATACCTCGGAGGAGTCGCCCCCTTTATCGGAGCCGCGGGTAACCCCGCGAATCCAGTTATGGTGCGGCACCTGGACTTCCGGGGTATCTTCGATGCTTACTATCTTGGCATCGGGGGGAATAAAGGTAGTGAGAGCGTTCAGCAGGGTAGTTTTACCGGAGGCCGTTTCCCCGGATACCCAGACATTCATGCCTTCCTGGAGTATGATGGAGAGATAGGCGGCCATATCGTAATTCAGCATGCCGAACTGGATAAGCTCCAGTATGCTTAGCGGTGTGTCGCTGAACTTCCTGATGGTGAAGTTGCTGCCACGCTTGGACACGTCGGTGCCATAGACGATATTAATACGTGACCCATCAGACAGGGTGGCATCGACGACCGGCTCGCGGAAGGTGACCGGGTGCTTGATGCCTTCCGCCAGCTCGATGACGAATTTGTCCAGCGACTCGTTGGTCTCGAATCCAATGCTGGCACGGAGACCGCCGAATATTTTATGTTCCACGAAGATATTACCGAGACCGGAACATGAAATATCTTCAATGTTAGGGTCCAGTATCATGGGGTCCAGGAGACCCATGCCTTCCAGCTTACGCCGCAGCAGATACCGGAGGCTGATGTACTGGAAATTGGTTATATGTATCTTCCCCTTGGAATTACCTTTGGATTTAAGGAAAGGAATATTTTTCTCTTTTTTGTTATTGCCCTTTTTATCGCCTTTACCCTTTTCGGGATTCTTGTCGTTTTCCGTTTTTGGCGCATCCGGTTTGTAGCCGCTAACTGTAACGACTCTATCGACGATGTCCATGATGATTTCGAGCCGTTTTCCGGAATCTACCACGCCCTCGAGCTCTTCGACATAGTCGGCGAGCTTCAACTCAATCTCGTCGAGGGTACTGTCCTGGGCATCAATCATGCTCGGTTCCACAGCGATATAATAGTCCCTGATATCATCCAGGTTGGCCAGGACGTGTACGAATACGCCGCCGCCGACGTTGTAGAGAAGGTTGGGGTCCTTGGTTCCCTTCAATGCTCGCGTCACTTTTTCATAATACTGCGGGATGCCAATCTTATCTTCCGGAAGCATACGCAGGTACTGGAGAAGATGCGGGTTTTTCTTGCATACTTCCTGGAACTCGGCCGGGAGTTTCGAGTATATCGGGCATTTCTCCACGGCGGACCCGCATTCCTTCCCGCATTCCCCGGGACAGGCTTTTATTTCAAACGGCAGACGAAGCATCTAATCTCCTAGACTCTAGCTTTAGCAAGCGGGATTATCCGCATACCCATTTTGGGTTCGATGTCGAAACTGACCACATCACCGGTAGGGCGCTCGGCGCCGCGTACTTTAAGTACCTCCATGAGTTTTATCATGCTATCGCCGACCTGCTCCAGGCGCATTCTGAAACGCGCGTCGCATAATGAGCGGGTACGGGAAAGCATATCTTCCTCAAAAGCGTAGGAATGCGCTACCACGATTATCGTTTTTCCCTCGTCACATAAGCCTTTGCATCTGGAAAAGAAATCAATGATGGCCACCGGGTTGCTGTGCGCCACCAGCAGAGTGATGGAGTCAACTATTATCAGTTTGAACTCCTGCGGCTGGTTGGAGAAATGGTGCGTCAGCACATAAAACGGTTTCTGACCGCCCTGCATGCTGCTGTGGAAGGTCAGCGGGTAAATTCGCAGGTGGTCCGCCAAGAAGTGGTCATTTACGTCCATTGCCAGCGATTCCATCTGGCTTATCAGACTTCTGATATTATTTTCCGTGGTATAGTAAGCAACCGAGATTTCTCCGGTCACCAGGGTGCCGTTGGTTAAGTGCTGGCACAGGACGCTCTTGCCGGCGTCAGAGTGGCCTTCGATGAGACATAAAGAACCGAGTGGTATACCGCCGCCTAGCTTCTCATCGACTTCCGGCACGCCGGTAACTATAAACTCCTTCTTTTTCTTTGTAGCCATTGTTTATCACCTCTTTCGCGCGGGGTTTTCAATTTTTACGCTTTTGAGGAGCGTCATCACTATTCTCCTCCAGGTTAAGGTCTATACAGAATTCCTTGCTCTTACCGTCGCCGTTAGGAAATACGAGTTTCAGTTTAGCAGGAGATTCTTTGTGTTTATCCACCGCGATAATTTCATCCTCGGTCGGTTCAGCCTCGCTGGCGGCTTCGCTCCAGGAAGGTATTACCGGGTTGAGGGGGGCATCGTCTCCCGTCAGGATGCCGTGGAGCGACAGCATGGACTGGCTCCAGACTTCCGCGTTGTTGAGGACCTCGGGTCGCTCTGCAGATATCTCCGCGAGGTGTATAATGATTTCTTTCAACTCCGGAGATAGATGCCCGCTGATGCCGTAGACCTCCAGGAACATAGGCAACTGGTCGTAGCCTATTTCTTGCTTGGCCCTGGAAATCCAGTTAATTAAATTGGCAAGCATATTGACCTTCGGTATAGCTGAACTTACTTCGGCAGTAGTAATTCTGTCATAGTCCACGGGCTGTTCCTCCTCTTCAGACATCTCTGGTTCAGGCGTGGTGGTTTCACCTTCTTCAAAAAGCTCTTCGGGTTCACTGAATTCGTCATCATCGCCGACTGTTTCTTCTTCAAGGGTATCTTCAGGAGAAAGCTCTGTTTCATCAGGAGAAAGCTCTGTTTCATCAGGAGAAAGCTCTGTTTCATCAGGAGAAAGTAACGAGTCTTCCGGTGAAAAATCCTCCTCATCGCTGACATGGCTTTCATCCGAAGCCACGCCGGATTCTTCTCCCATCGGGTTCTCCATATCGAGCAGGTCTTCATCCTCGGGGACAGCTTCCGCTTGATCCTCGTCAGATTCTTCAGTACTTTGCTCGGCAGGCACTGCATCTTGAGGCTCTTCGGCCAGAGCTTCGGCGGCTTTATTGCCTATTGCGTTTGCGATGCTGCCGTTGATAGTCACTTTCTGTTGGCCGTCACTGCCCAGAGCCGCCAGTATAGTGGAAAATTCCGAAGATGGAAGTTCCATGTTCAGCAGGTAATCTCTCACGCTGGCCAGTGACTGCTTTACTTCGCCCTTCAGCAGTTTAATTTCATCTTGAATAGTCTCTATTTGTTTATCTTCCGCCATGACGTTTTACCCCCTTTTCCCTTCAAGCTCTTCTCGAAGGCTTTCCCGTACCAGATCGTTAGGAATGGGTGTTTGAGCTTCCATGATGTAAATTCGGATATCGAAGAGTATCTTTTTCAATTCATCGCTTACTTGCTGCAATTCATTTTCAACTGAATCGACACCGGTTTCCGTTTCTATATCGGTCTTGGTTTCCATGTTACCTCCTTACATTTGAGATACGGATGTAAATAACGCGCTGGCTAGTGCCGGCAGGATAAGAAGGGCTAGGCCGGAAATAGCCGCCGTAATTCCAAAATTGCTTAATATTTTATATTTGCTCCCGCCCTCTGCCAGGCTGGGAACGATGGAGTTGGCTATCGTGAATATCAGCACCAGTGGTAATACCATCTGGTGCATTATCTCCAGGCCGGAGAGATTAAAACTGGACATAGAGCTAAGGGAAGGGGCTCCAGACATCGTGGGCATCGTTTCCTGGGCTTTTGTCACCATGCCGCCGAAAGCTACGATAACCTCGGTGATGAAGACCAGTATGATAACGACGGCGGTATGCATGGTGATGCAGAGCCAGCGGAAAGGACCGGATATCGTCCTTCGTTTTGCCCTTAGCCGCGCAATCCGGTTGGCGAAGGAAGCGGCGTGCTGGCCGGCCTGTCCCGCCGAACCGCCGACTTCAATAGCGTCATAGAACATGCCCACGCTGCGGTGAGCCAGCTCGCTGCCGGTCTCATCGATGAATATCTTCCAGGATAGCTTAGACTTTATACCGGCGGTGAGTCTCGTGTGCAGGTTCTTTACGGAACTCCGCAGCACATTGATGGCATCGAGGTCAAGCCGTCCCAGCGCGGCATTAACCGTTGTGCCCAGGGCCGTGCAAACGCCGCCCAGCGAACGTAAGAACGTTCCCACTTCATCGTCCCTCTTGAATACTTTCCGGTTGTCCCGCGACATTATGAAGCCGACAGGGAAGACAATTCCCGCCACTATCAGAAACGCCAGTCCCAGGTTCTGTCCGGTTAACAAAAAGAGAGCGCTGACCCCTACGGCAATCGGGAGGATGGGTTTGATGAGCTTGCCAGCGAGCTTTTGCTCTTTGGAGCCCGCCCAGCGCAGGACCATGGTCTCCTTTGGCGAGATCAGCCAGATAAGCCAGACGCCGACGGCGGTAGTACTGACGGCGATGAACGCCATGGCTATAATAAGGGATGTCTCGATTTTCCAAATCATGGTGGAGACTATCCCGATAACTACCACCAGGACCGCCGAAAGGATGAGCGAGACATAAGCGTCGGTCCACATTTTCAGGCCTTCCAGGCTTCTGGTATATTCGTTTTCATAATCCTCGGCGCGGGCGCTAGCTTCTCTCATGAGAAAATCGGCTTCCGGTTCGCCGGAGATGAGGGAACTGGAAAAGCGAAGCAGCAGGCCTTTCACATCTTCTTCCTTGAGAGGTTCTCCCACGGCGCGGCAGGCCCGGGCATAATCGTACTTCAGTCTTTTGCGGGCCAGCTCCACTCTATTAAAATATTCCGCAGAGGCGCACTGCAGACTGGCGGAACGCTCGAATATCTGGTCGCGCGGCACACCGGCGGCGGCGATGGTGGACATGTATGAGATCTGGTAAAACATGTCAAAGCTCATCAGGCGGTTGGTCTTATTCTTGCCCTTACCTTTTTCGTCGCCTCTGGATATTAAATTTTTCAACTTCTCCAGCATGTCTCTTCCTCTATTGAACCACTATCCTGGTCTGGTCGGATGGGTCCAGGGTGTCGTCATCTATTTTTAAGCACAGGTATCCATCATCGGCGGAGCCGTTGCCTATTACTTCCCCGTAATAAGAAATCTCCAGATAATCGCTGTCGTCGACCACCGTATAGCCGGGGAAGTCGTAACTGACGCTTTTAGTCAGCCAGTAATCCACCTCGGTATGCAGCAGGTAGGCATCCGCAGCCTCATCCGCAATTACCGTTCTCACCGTGCCGTCCGCCTGCCGGACGATTATTTCAATGTCGAAGTTAATCTCGTTGTTCTGGATATTGGACAGTCCTGAAGATAGGCAGCGATAATACACCATCCAGGTTTCCGCCGGAATCTGGCTGATGCCGGAAAGCGGAAACACGTGCCTGGCGTACCTGCTGGTATCGTCATGGTTGTACAGCAGCCATCGACCCTCGGTCCTGTGCAGGACAAATGTTTCATGAGTTACGGCGCCGCCGTCGGCCTCAACGGCTTCCACCAGTTCGTAATATTCGGTGTTGCTTATGGTGGTATTTTCCGAGTGGGGAGTGAGCAGCGTGTAGCCGGGCTCCCAGAACGAAATAGAATCGTAAACCCCGTTGGGAGTAACCACGGTGATATCGCCGGTGGTGCCATCGTCCGGGAGGGGATTAAGGCTGGCCAGGGTTATCAGGCTCTCCTCGGGATTAACGATATTCGGCTCGAAGTATTCCGTCGGCCCGTTCAGTCCTATTCTTGCCTTTTTCCACTCGTTATCGCTTAAATTGCCGGTCGTATAAGGCAGCCATTCGGTGTGGTATTCCCCGCCGTCATCGTAATAATGGACGATAAAGTCCCATTTATCGTAGCTGGCCAGCTTGGTCTGGCCGCTATTCTCCGTGATTACCCGCAGGCGGTCCGCCCAAGAAAGGTACGTAGCGCGCAGTATGGTCAGGTCGGTCCTGGATACTTCGCTCTCCCTCAAGGCAATTTCATCCACGCTTAGGGCGGTAGAGTCAGCCGAGGTGAGAATTCCCTGGGACAATGTCATGCCTCCTAGTACTATCATGGCTATACATATAATTGAGACGACAGCAGTCGCCATATCATTCGCTCCTTAGTAATCTTTCCCATTAGTAGTAATTTATTTCCTCCCGCACCGACTCATTAAGGCGAGAAATAGGTAGAAGCCGTAATCCCGCTGGGGGTGACCACGATAAACATATTCGTGGTACCGGCGCCCACCGATGGGTCAAGCTGGGCTCTTATCATTATTTGCTCATGGGGATTCAGCACATTCGGCTCGAACACCTCAGCTCCACCGTCAAGATGAATCCAGGCCACTTCCCATTCGTCGTCGCCCAGGGTCTCTTCGGTGTAGGGGAGCCAGTCCACGTGATAGGTGCCGGTGCCGTCGTAGTACTGCACGATGATATCCCACTTATCAAAATCAGCCAGCTTGGTCTGGCCGGTGTTTTCCAGTGTAACTTCAACAGTATCGGTAGCAGGCTGCTCGGCGCTGATAGGGGTTAGCTCCGTTCTCATGATAGTTTCGCCTCTCTGGCCAACCTCGTCGAGCCTGGTTGCGCTGGCATCGACTGACGTCATGAACCCCTGGGACATTGTCATGCCGCCGAATACTACCAGGGCAATACATATTATTGAGACAATAGCCGTCTCCATGATTCCTCTCCGTTACATGCTAAAGTAAAATTCGTCGGATATTCCGTTCGGTATAATAAACTTGGTAAAGTAAGTCCCCGTACCGGGGTCGATAGCGTAAGTTATAGTTACTTTTAAGGTGGCGCTGGTCTGCCACTCGGTATCATTCTCCAGGTTGTAGTCCCATTGTGGAAAGACTCCCCCCGCATCCTCGAAGTAGGGGATGCGTGAGAAGTTATCCGACGGCCCGAGGAACAGGTCACTCTCATCCACGTCGACAATTCGCTGGGTGCCCACGTTCTTTACCCACAGGTAAATATACGTGCGGTTGGCACTATTTGCCGCATGAACGATATTTATCCGACTCTTCATCCGCTCATCGACCTGTTCGGCCATGCTGACCATGGCCTGGCTGGAGCGGTTTACCATCGGATAAACACTGTTGAAGACAAATATCATACACACAACTCCCGCTATTATAAGTAGTGCTGTAGTTATGGCCTTGTCCACAAAAGACCTCCATTATTCCTCGGGAGCGGATGCTTGTGAATCTCCACATCTCCCACAGCTTCCGGAAGCGGGTAGCACCCACTTAACGTCACACAGGTTTGGGGTGGGGGCCCGGCCGGAGACCCCCACCCGCTGTCAAACTTAAACTAACTAAACCAGCTCTTAACGCAGGTTCATTATGGTATCCATGTAGGCAGGGCTAGTGCGCTCAATGGTCATCACTGCTCCAGAAGGCGTCAATACGACGATGCTGAAGGTGGTATTGATGTTCAGGTCCGGGTTGAGAGCATCGATAAGATTGCCGGGCGTAGTGGCCGCACCGCCGATAGTTACCTGGAATTTCTCATCGCTTTCCAGCAGGTCATCACCATCTTCTTTCCCCAGCTTGCTAACGGACCAGTAGAGGTTGTCCACTGTCTGACCCTTATCAAGATAGTTAATGATTACCTTGTTGGCAGTACCGGTGGCGGTTCCATTAGCGCCGTTTGTAGGCGGGGTGAAATCAACCGCTTCGCCACCGAGCGCGTTGGCTAAGGTGAGGGTTAACTGCTGGATTCTACCAGTAGAACCGGAAGAGTTGGCAGTAGCAATAACCGAGCCCCTTATCTCCAGGGTGCTCTGTGCTTCCTTCAGACCGGAATAGACAGCCTCCTGGCCCTTCTGCGTGGTGAAAAGGCCGGCCGATAGTACTGTGTAAGCGAAGACCGCTGCCACCACGACGAAAGCAATCAGGATAATAGCGGTCTCTAAGCCGGTAATACCTTTCTCACGTCTTAGAAATTTATTAAGCATTTTTCCTCCTTTATTGGTTGTATGGTGGGTATTACTCTAGCGCAGGTTGATGATAGTATCGATGTACGCAGGTGTAGTGCGTTCGATGTTCAGCACGGCGCCAACCGGGGGTACTACTTCCAGGGTGAAGGTAGTATTAGTACCCAGCAAATTGTCGGCAAGGGCATCGATCAGGTTGCCGCCGGCCGTGCCATTGGCGCTATTTCCAACGGTTATCTGGAATTTCTCGTTGGTTTCCAGCAGGTCGTCGCCATCGGTGCTGCCCAGCGCTGATTTGGTCCAGTAAAGGTTGTCGGCAGTCTGGTTCTTGTCGATGTAGTTGATGACTACCTTGTTAGTGGCAGTAGTTCCGGTTTTAGCTAGACCAGTGTGATTGGCAGACTGGGCTGGTTCGGTGAAATCAATCTCTTCTCCGCCCAGTACGTTGGCCACGACGAATGTTACCTGCTTGATGTCGCCGCCGGCAGCGGTGGCTGTGGCGATAACGGGACCTCTAAGTTCAAGGGTGCTCCTGGCTTCTTCGAGAGCGGAATAGACTGCTTCCTGGGCCTTCTGGGTGGAGAACAGGCCGGCGGAAAGCGCCGTGTAAGCGAAGACCGCGGCCACCACGACGAAAGCAATCAGGATGATGGCGGTCTCCAGACCGGTGATACCTTTCTCATGATTCATGAATTTCTTTAGCATTTTTCCTCCTTAGTTAATGGGAATTTTCAAGTAAGGTATTTTTTCCTTGGATTTCCTTAACGTTTCTAGTTCTTAATTAATCACCCCCTTCCATTTAGTTACTTTTTATCTTCAGTTGTTACACCTTATATTCACATTATCATCACTCTCCTTTGCACCGGTTTACCGTCTCATCTGGCTAGTGCTTATCCGTCATCCGGATAAGCTCGCCGTCTTAAAGGGAACGTAAACCAGCTCGTAATTATTAAATATCGCCGGACGGATACTATCGGTACTGCCGCCGGGCTTCGAAAAATCGGTACTATCCGGGGTTATCGGTAGCGCGTGCTCGTATTTTTGCGGCTGGCCGGGCAATATAATGGTAGTAACCGGTATCTGTGCCATGGTCAGTACCATGACCATACCCGCTATAAAAGCAAGAACCATCCATAAACGGGTGGAGCTTTCTTTATAATTATTTGCGTATTTACTTAGTATTTTTGAAAATTCCCGCATCTTTTTACCATTACCGCTGGCAAATGATGATTCCACTAATACAGGTTTACAATCTGGTCAACTCTGGCGGGGACGGTGCGCTCGAGAATGAGCACGGCGCCCACGGGCGGTTTTACTTCCAGCTGGAACTTGTGATACGGACCCGGCTTCCACTCGTCACTGACATTTTCGCTGACACAGGTAAGGTCGACCGTAATCATGAATAACTCATTCTTATCGAGCAGATTATCGGTGGTATCCGTGTTCAGCCTCTCCATCGTCCAGTTTATCGTTGGGATTATCTGGTAAGCGTCGGCATACGAGATAACGACCTTGTTGGTGGAGTTAGCCGAGGAAGTATCGGTGAAGTCTATCATACCGCCTCCCGTGGTGGTGGCCAGGGTGAAGTAGACTTCCGTAAGTATGCTGCTCTCCATTTTCCCATAGACGTTACCTTTTACTTCTATGGTGCTCTCGGCCTCCTCAAGGCCAGAATGGATAGACTCCTTTGCTTTCTGGGTAGAAAACAGGCCGGCTGAAAGAGCAACATAGGCAAACACCGATGCTACGATTACAAAAGCAATGAGGATGATAGCTGTTTCTATTCCGGTGATGCCTCGCTGGTTCATAAATATCCGTTTTAAAAATCTGTACATGACAATTTACCCCCTGGCGATGGCATGGATACTTCCAATCTACCTCTGATGGCCAATAGTGAATAGGAGACCATCCCCAATCTTGGTATGTCATTTTCCTAATAATCATCTGGGAGTGTTCTCTTATAAGAAAGTAAGGTAATCACCATAACGAATTGAGGGTTAGTATCTATTGCAAATTAGGGGGTGAAATGACAAAATCAAAAGCGAAAGGCTATTTGAATTCGCCATATGGCGTAAAATCAAACGAAAAATTAATGATATTTTAATGGTATGTTTATGAATATTTATTAATCTCTTTATACTTCTGGCTTACAATCATAAATGGTTGTTAATAAAAGTACACGGAAAATGGGGAGAGGGAAAACCGAAAAAGGGTATAAAGAGAAAGGTAAAAGAATGATTCAGGAAAAATCAGACACCGTAAAATTGTATATAGTTGAAGAGCAGGAAATTTATCGGGAGATGTACAATTACATACTGCCCAGCCATTCCAACATTGAAATACTGCGGGTCTCGGGAAACGGCGAGGCAGGAGCCATGGAGAGAGCGGTATCTGAACTTTATCCTGATGTTTTATTATTAAGTGTCAAGAAGCTGGATACGGAAATTATTGAAGAGCTCGAGCGAATCAGGAACGACTACCCCAAGATGGGAATAGTCATTTTAATCATATTTTACAGCTCCCAGGATATTGAACTGCTGCGCCGTCTGGCGCTCTGCGGAGAAAGCGGTATGGCACTTTTCTTGAAACAGTCTCTTGATAAAGTCCAGCAGCTCTGCCAGTTTATTTTAGCAGTCAGCCAGGGACAGGTTATCCTGGACCCACCGCTGGCTACTTTTATGTTCGCCGGCAAGCCGGAGTGCCCCTTCCTGAAGCAGCTTACCACCCGCGAACTGGAAATCCTTAGCCTTCTCTCCCAGGGCTACACGAACTCGGCCATAGCCCAGACCCTCTTCATCGATATTAAAACCGTCGAACATCACCTGAATAGTATGTACAGTAAGCTAAAGGCAGACCCTGATTATAATACCAAACACTTGAGAGTTAGTGCCGCCCGTCTTTACCTGGAAACGATGGGTGGTATGTACAAAAAAGAAGAAACACTGGCACGCGCCGGGGCGCGCTGAAGACCTTAAAGAAAGTAGATAACCAGCTCCTTAATATTCCAGACTACTATAAGAATAAGCAGGCCGATTGACGGCCAGAGAAGCCTGCCCGGCATCAACCATGCAATAAGAATAGGGATAGCCAGTTTGACTACCAGAAGTAACGCGGGGATTTGAATGAGATACCTGATAAACGGATTAAATTCAGTCAGACCGAGGTTCGTCGCCAGGACCGTTAGAGTAAGGTCGAACTGGCTCAAAAGAATAAAAGAAGCCTTTTCAGCGGTACACCTTCTAAACGTTGCCGAAGAATCCCACCAGCTGGTTTCCATTCCCGTAATCAACCGCCCTTTACGGAAGCATTAAAAGTCCTTTTACAGTCTTACCCCTTATAGTACCCCAGTCCGCTGCATTACTACAAATTATCTCCCGCCACTGAAATATCTATTACCGCCCGTGCCGCGTTCGCATCATTCTTGGCTCTCATTCCGCTGACTTATCCACCGCCCCGCCTCGTTTCTTATTTGACTTTATTCTTTAAGGGAAATAGACTGATTGTAAAAACACGTAAAGGAGTCTGCCTTGAAAGCTGCAATTTGTTACGAATTTGGCAAACCTCTGGTGATTGAGGAAGTGGATATAGACCCGCCGCAGAAGGGCGAGGTTAAGGTAAAGCTGGTCGCCACGGCCATCTGCCATAGTGATATACATGATATCAGGGGCGACCTGGGAGGGGAGTTGCCCGTCCTGCCCGGTCATGAGTGCTCCGGTTATATTGAGGAGGTGGGCGAAAGTGTTACTTCCGTAAAGCCCGGCGACCCCGTGGTGGTATCGCTCCTGTTTTCCTGCGGGAATTGCCGTTACTGCCGGACAGGCCGTCCTCATATGTGCAGCGCCGTGTTTGCGCTGGACAAAGAAAGCCGCATCCGCGGCAAGGACGGAAATTATATCAGGAAAACTGTCAAGGTTGGCGGTTTTGCCGAATATGTTATCGTGCTTGAATCGCAGGTGGTAAAAATACCCGCCGATATGCCCATGGATAGAGCTTCGCTGCTGGCCTGCGGCGTCATTACCGGGTTCGGCGCGGTGGTCAACCGGGCGAAAGTAGAGGTAATGAGCAGCTGCGTTATCATCGGTACCGGGGGAGTCGGCCTCAATGCCGTTCAGGGCGCCGCTATTTCAGGCGCATATCCCGTTATTGCCGTGGACATCTCGGATGAGAAATTAAAGGCGGCTAAAGCGTTCGGCGCCACCCATACTGTCAACTCTTCAAAAAAGGACCCGGTCGAGGGGATAAAGGAGTTGACGGACGGGGTAGGGGCCGAATATATTTTCGTAACGGTAGGCAACGTCGACGCTATTCTTCAGGGTATTAACATGTCGGCGCCGCGCGGTACGACGGTCATCGTAGGACTGCCGAAATTTACCGATACTCTTTCTTTCTCGCCCCTGTTTTTCATCAAGGATGAGAGGGTGCTTACCGGCGGCTACATGGGTTCCGTTAATTTACATGAGGATATTCCCAGGCTTATAGAACTCTATAAGGCGGGGGTTTTAAAGCTGGACGAGTTAATCACGGGCAGATATCCGCTGGAAGATATTAACGAGGCTATTGAGGCGGTGGAGAGGGGAGAAGCTCTGCGTAACGTGATTATGTTTGAATAAAAATCTGCTGGAGTAAAGTTTGAGAGGGGCTTTCGCCCCTCTCTTTATTTCCGATTTATTTATCGTCCGACGCCTTGTATACTTTACATAACAGTGCAGTAAGGTCCGGCGACCCGAACATGGGGTCGAAGTGGTCGTTGGAAGTCAGCACGTTCGGATTAGACTTCAGCAGACCATGCAGCGGGCCGGGGTCCTCCGGGATGAAGCAGTTCGCCGTTGCCATTACTGCCCCCGGGTGAATACCGGGGAAAAGCCTGGCTTTCTGTTTTATCCTGCCGCGCGGAGTTTCAATCCACGCCCAGTCGCCGTCCTTGATGCCCATTTCCGCGGCCGTATCAGGATGAATCTGTACCACCGGGTCTTTCTGGAAACTCCTCAACCATGGTAAGTTGCGGTACTGCGACAGGAAGTAGAAGGGCTGGCGGTAGCCTGTCGAAAGTACGAGCGGGTATTCTTTAGCCAGTTCCGGCGTGGATACGGGGCTCTCGCCGGGCTCCTTAAAATAGGGAAGAGGGTCGTACCCCAGCTCCTCGAGGACATTGGAGTAAAACTCGAACTTTCCGCTCGGCGTCGGGAAACCGCCGCCTTTTTTCCAGTAATCGGTCTTATATTTATAGTAAACCTGGTCTTTACCCATTTTAGCCAGGACGCCCTTTTTACTGAATTCTTTCCAGGTGATGTTGCCTTTTCTTAACGTGTGGTCGAGCATCTCTTCGACGTTTTCGAACCATAAATCCGGCGCCATTCTCTTGCCGACTTCGTTGAATATCTTGTTATCCGGCCACGCCTCGCCGGGCGGGTCGACGGTCTTGTTAATGGCTTCAATCATAAAGCGCGGGTGCATATTGAAAATATCGTCCATTTCCAGCCAGTGTGCCGCCGGAAGGACGATATCGGCATGCTCCGCCATCGGCCCCATGAATTGGTCGGATTGCACCAGGAAGTCGACATTCATTATCGCCTGTAATACTTCCTTGGTATTGGCCAGGTGGATTATCTGCTGACCGCCGACGCTGAACCATACTTTTACCACGGAATTACCGCTAATCAGTTGCTTGATTACGCTGTCCGAGTGAGCGGTGCGTGCCGCGCCCATTTTAAACTCCTCACTGCCCACAATTCCCTTGCGCATCTCGTCGGTAAGCGGCAGCTCCAGAAAAAAGTCCTCCAGGAGTCCCGTGTCCGGCACCATCCAGCTCATCATGCTTCCCGGCCTCTCGATGTTTCCGGTGACGCCCATAAGGCAGATAATAGACCTTACGGTCTGGCCGCAGTTGGCCTGCCGCTCTAAAGAACTGCCGACCTGTATACAGCCCGGCGTGTCCTTGGCGAAGAGTCGGGCGGCTCTGATGATATCCTCCGCCTTGAGCCAGGTAATCTCGGCAACGCGCTCCGGCGTGTAGTCCTTGACTCTCTCTTTCAGCTTATCAAAGCCGAAGGTCCAATTCTCCACGAACTCTTTATCCCACAGGCCTTCGTTGATGATAACGTTAATCATGCCCAGTGCCAGGGCGGCATCGGTACCCGGCCTGATTTGCAGCCATAGCGTCGCCCGGGATGACAGGGCGGTTTCCCGCGGGTCTATAACGATTAAATTCTTAACGTACCTTAGCGAGTTCAGAAACCACGTCGCCATCTCTCCGTCGGCGCTGCTTATTTCCAGCTGCTTGGCCCAGGATATCTGCGTCTTGGGAAACTCCCCGCCCCAGCCGTGGTAGTCGCAGTACAGCCTTCCGTAGCCGGTAACCAGACCGTACATACCCAGCCTGGGACTGTGGCAGATATAGCCGGGCGTAATGATATTGGCCGTGCCGATGGAACGCGCCAGACGGTGGGTATAACGGTTATAACCACGCCCCGTCCCCTGGGATATCGCTATTGATGAAGGGCCGTATTTTTCAATCGACTCCTTCATCTTGGCTTCGATTGTGTCCAGCGCCTCATCCCAGCTTATCCTCTTCCATTTTCCCTCGCCGCGTTTACCCGTCCTTTTCAGGGGGTATTTAAGGCGGTCGGGGTGGTTGATATGCTGGATGCTGGAAAGTCCCTTGGAGCACATCGTGCCCCGCGTCGGGGAGTCCGGGTTGCCTTCTATGTGCGTAATTGTCCCGTCCTCGACAGTCACCAGGACGCCGCAGCCTCCGTGGCAGCCTTTGCAGGTTGTGTTGATTATCTTTTTCTCGCTCATAGGTTTTAATCTTTCTGGAAATATAGTAAATTTTATCTAACGGCTAACGGTTTGACTAGCTGGCGATAGCGACCAGCGGCTTATATGCGCCGGCTTTAAGCACGCAGTATCTTAAAGCCAGCCCGCCGATTATTTCGCAAATGACACCAGTGATAATCATGGCCGAGGAGATATCCCCGACGAAATAGCTGGAAAATGCGATGACCAGCGGTATTATGATTCCTAAGGTGACAATGCCTATCCAGAAAACGGGGGCCAGGTTGCCCCGCATCTGCTCCATGACCGATTTCTTGCCGGTCGTCTCGCGGTGGGCCGCCGCGATGAGATAGATGGCTATCAGCAAGGCATTTGCGATGAGCAGCCATCTGCTTCCCGTTTCAGCGGCATGAATGTCCACGTTTCCCCCGCTTAAGCCGATAATTACCGATAAGCCGAATCCCCCGAGTATGCCGCACAATACGAATAATAAAGGCAGCATCGTAGAGTTCCAGAAGGGCACGGCCTTGACGGTGTTAAGGACGAAGCCGGTATACACCGTTACCGCCAGCGCGGATATCCCGGCCAGAACCTTGAAGACTATTTCAATGGCGGTGCCGGGCAGCCAGTAGGAAAAGGCCAGCTGTATTAACGCGAAAACGACGAACGTTAAAACGAATATGATGCCCCTGGCCAGCCAGGAGGAGTTTGGACGCAAGACGATGCGCCAGAAGCGCAGCGGCTTGCCCAGGTAGACGAGGTGAGTGCCGCCCTTGACCACGGCTATAATCAACCAGCTAATGAACATCCCCAGCAGGCTGTTGAAGTAAAGCGATACCAGGTAAAGTCCCCCGCCGAGTCCGCCGGCATAGAAGGCAATCCAGAGGAAAATGCCCCGTCGGTCGATCCACTCCGTCTGACGGGTATAGTTTATCATCCATTCGTGTATTTCCAATTTATCTCTCCACTTACGTTCGGACAGGCTCCTGCCTTGAATCGTCTTTGATTTCGGGTTCGTCGGAATATCCTATTTTACCGTCGATGAAGTACACCGAGGGGTCGGTATCGTATTCGGGGTGCAGCTGGAATGCTCCCTTTTCCCTGATGAGCCGGGAGACTTCACTTTCGGGGTCGTCGAGGTCGCCGAAGGTTAGCGCCTGTGCCGGGCAGGTATTGACACAGGCGGGTGTGGCGTCACGGTCGATACCCGGCTTCAGGCCTTTGGCCAGTCCCGCGTCGATTCTCTCCGCGCAGAAGTTGCACTTCTCCGTCGTGCCGACTTGATGTCTATAGAGTTTCTTGCCGGCTTTCTCGAAGTCGGTCTCTACTCTGCCGGGGAAGAATCCCTTGTCTTTGTCCTTGGAAAGGAAAGTGCGATTCTGGTACGGGCAGGCGATAATGCAGTAGCGGCAGCCGACGCACTTGTCCTGGTCGATTGCTATAATACCGTCCTCGCGCTGGTAGGTTGCGCCGGTAGGGCATACCTCGACGCACGGCGCGTCATGACACTGATTGCAGCGTACCGAGTAGGTAGAAACGGTAGGGTGATCGCCGCCTGTCTCCATAGCCACCAGCCTTGGCCATGACATGCCTATCGGTAGAAAATGCTCGATACGGCAGGCCGCTATGCAGGCATAGCACCTTATGCATTTGGTTAAATCTACGACCATTCCCCATCTCATTGAAGAACACCTCTAAAATAAAATACCATATTGCACAGCAACTGTCAACATTATATGATGATTACGTGAATTATGCAACAATAATATGTGCAACAGAACCAGTACACTAATATTATAATATGTATAGCGTAATATTACTATAACTTAAGTTACATTTTATGATTTTTTTGGATTAAGTGTTAGTGGTATAATGAAACCGTTTTAACTTTCGGGAGGAAAAGATGAACGATAACAATCAAGCTACAGTCAATACACGGGCTGGTAAGGTAGAGGGAAATTATAAGGATGGACTCTACGTGTTCAAGGGGATTCCCTACGCCGCGCCGCCGGTGGGTGAGTTACGCTGGATGCCGCCGCAGCCGGTGAAACCGTGGGATGGCGTAAGACCGGCTAAAAAATTCGGACCCATACCGCCCCAAAACGAGATGGCGGGCGGGCCGATTATCCAGGTCGAACAGCCGCAGGATGAAGACTGCCTGTTTTTGAATATATGGACTCCCGGACTTGATGACGCCCGCCGACCGGTAATGGTATGGATACACGGCGGCGCTTTTACCATTGGCTCCAGTTCCGACCCCCAGTATGATAGCGGCAGTCTGGCATCGCGCGGCGATGTCGTGCTGGTGACCATCAACTACCGACTCGGCATGCTGGGTTTCCTGAATCTGAAGGCAGTCACCGGCGGCCTGATTCCGGCCACTGGCAATGAAGGCCTCCTTGACCAAGTGGCCGCTTTGAAATGGGTAAAAGAAAATATCGCCGCTTTCGGCGGCGACCCCGGCAATGTAACAGCGTTCGGAGAATCGGCCGGTAGTATGAGCACCGCCTGCCTGATGGTGATGCCAGCGGCAAAGGGGTATTTTAACAAGGGCATAATGGAGAGCGGCGTCGGGAGCACGGCGGCCTCGCTGGATGAAGCGGTAGATGTCGCCGGGAGGTTTCTCGGGCTTGCTGATATCAACGGCGATGATGTCGATGCGCTGCGCGCGCTGGAAACCAAGCGGTTGCTGGAAGTCGAGATGAAGCTAAGGACGGACATGGCACAACCCGGGGAGATAGCCAGAATTACCGTGACGTCGCCGGTAATCGATGGCGAGGTCATTACGGATGTGCCCAATCGATTGGCCGGAAAGGGTGCCGCTAAAGACATTCCGGCGATAATCGGCACCAATTTGGAAGAGTGGAAACTCTTCGGCGCCATGCAGCCGGGCATTAATAAGGTCGATGAAGCCGAAGTTACAAAGCGCTTGAGCGCCTTTACGTCGGCGGAGAACGCACAGAAACTTTTTAAGGCATATCGCGGCGCCCGTGAGAAACGCGGCGAAGCAACTTCACCCGCCGATATTCTCACGGCGATTAATACGGACTTGATGTTTCGCATCCCCGTGCTGGAACTGGTAGAAGCCCAAAGAGATAACGGGCAAAGCGTCTATAACTATCTGTTTACCTGGAAATCGCCGGTGATGAACGGCGCCCTGGGAGCCTGCCACGCGCTGGAAATAGGCTTCGTCTTCGGTAAGTACAACGATATGTTCTGCGGCAGCGGGCCGGACGCGGACAAGCTTTCCGGGTGCATCCAGGATGCCTGGACTGCATTCGCCCGCACCGGCGACCCCTCCTGCACGAGCGTCGGCAATTGGCCTGTTTACGGTAAAAACCGCGCGACTATGATGCTGGGTAAAGAATGCCGTGTGGAAGAAGCCCCTTACGAAGAGGAGCGCAGTACCTGGGAGAAAGTCCCTTATAAATCGGCTTTGCCATAGCCGCGCCGATTACGCAGGTTCCGGGCTGTTCCGTTTAATTCTCGGGGGTTATATAGTGACTGGCTTCGGATGCCGTATTGGGGTCAAACGTTTTTTTGATATTCCTCAACCATTTGGTGTAGTTTGACGTATCCGGACCGTACATATCGCAAACGGCGTCGCTCCAGACATGATGAGGCACGCCGTAATGGCCCTCGACTGCCGTCCGGTTGGCCGCCATGAATACCTCGAAGCTTGCCTCCACCGCGGCGGGATTGCTGGCGACGTAGCGGATAAGCAGCTCGCCGTGCCCGCAGTGCCCGTGCTCTATCAACTGCACGAAGGGGTCGGTACCGTCGGCAAGGAACAGTCCCTTCTGGATAAATCCTTCCTTGACTCTGGAACCCTGTTCAATGTACTTGCTCATGAGGTTGAAGACATCGGTGCCGCCCACCTCGCCCCCGAATACACCGGTGGCCCGGCAGGTCTCCCTTATCGACCCGGTAACCCTGATGAAACGCCAGATGAAACCCCCGGCGTTTTCCGGGTCTTCCACCGGCTCCAGCGCCTTGCCTTTGTGCTCTTCCGTGATTTTTCCCAGCACCTTCTTTTTATAGGCGAATTCGCCGGGAGAGTTACCGGCGATGATAATCATGAACCCGGGGCCCTGTACCAGGTCGTTGTATTCTTTCAGGTATGCGGCGTCTTCATCGTTATTCGTCGCTATGTTGGATGCCATCATGGCCGTGTTGAAGCCCATCAAAATAAAGGCTATTTCGGCCTCGCCCACTTTCCTTACGGCTTCACGGAGTAATTCCTGTGAAGGGAAAGACAGGTATCTAATCATGAATCCCGGCGGGACGTATCCGGGCTTATAGTACGGTGATACTCCTTCGATTGGGAAAGTGGTCGGCCCCGGCCAGTGATAAATCTTCTGCGCGGCCCTGGTATAGACCCCGAGACCTCCCAGCGGCATGGTGTTTCCGCGTATGACTCCGCGCAAAGAGGGCCCCGGCCCGTCGCCGCAGAACCATTCGTCCATGGCTGCCAGCGAACCCGTCCTGACGATTTCTCCGTCCGGGGTAACCCACTCGAGGGCCAGCTGGTTTCTCTCGCCGTAGCTGCCGCTAACGCTAAGATGCCCCAGGTTGGAGTGCGCCGCCAGAGGCAGTGCCGAGCAGTTGCTGCCGGCCCCGGTGATATTGGTATTGAGGCCTCTCTTCATCAGTTCGGCCTGGAGCTGGGCGTAAATCACGTAGGGTTCGACCACCGCGTACATGTTCTTTTCGTTAATTTCTATAATGCGGTTCATGCGGCGCAGGTCAAGCTTGATGACGCCCGGCCCGGCGGGGTCGCAGTAAGGCCCCCAGCCCGTGCTGGAAGCCTTGAACTGGAGACCGTGTTTGTTGCACAGCCTGACAATCGCCTGGACTTCGGCGGTATTTTCAGGGAGAGTCACGGCTTCGAAACGTGGTACGAATTTATCGAGTTTGGCCACCAGCCCGGAGCGCCAGGCATAGGAGTCGAGAATAGATGGGTCGTCGGTGATATTCTCCGGTCCCACCACGCCCTCGAAAGCCTTGTAGATGTCTTTGATTAGAGCCATGTTGACCTCCGCTTTTTACTGGTTATTGATTATTTCCGGTAATATCCGTATTCACGCACGGCTTCCATCATCGCCCGCAGGTTTTCCAGCTTGGGATTATCGGCTATGGTACCGGCCGAAAGAATGAAGCCTCCCCCTTTGCCGACCTCCTCGATAAGCTTGCGGCAGTATTCCTTGGTCTCTTCGGGAGTGCCCATAACTATCATGGATGAAGGCACGTTGCCCTGCAGGCAGCAATCCTTGCCGAGTATCTTCTTGGCTTGCGACATGTCAGTGCGGTCGAAGTACCAGGCAACCGAGCCTTTGGGAAAATCGTTGACGTATTCGAGACGGGTATTATAGCTGCCCTCGGCGAAAAGGGTCTGGATAAGACCCTCGTTAATAAAGGCGTCCATGACCTTTTTCATGGGCGGCCAGTAGAAAGTATCGAACGCCTTCTGGGACATCCATCCGTCCGCGCCTTTATGGAGAGGGTACATTACCATTGTCAGATTATCGATGTTTGGAGAGCTTAGAATGGTATTGATGGTCAGGTCCGCAATCACGTCGAGGGCTTTCAGTAGCTTGTCGGGCCGGCGGAACATATCACCCATTATGCCCTTGGTGCCTCGGAGTGTATCCCCCAGCGTGTCGAAGGGCACTTTAGCAAATCCTCCCCCCATGAACCCGGAGAAGCTCGCAGACGCCGAGCCTCTGGCCTTCATCATGATTTCCATCATCTTCTGGTATTCTTTGCCGACATCCAGCAATTTCTGGAGCATCTCCTGCACCGGCGGCATGGCCAGCGGCATGAACTGCATGACATGGACGCTTTCCGTGATATTGGTGAACGGCTGGAACATCCTCATAGGCTCGAGGGCGCCGAAGACGCGGGGCATGTATTTCCTTATCCAGAAATCAGAAGGGTCGAGGATGAATTCGTCATACTCGTCTGCCGTCATGTATTCGCCCTCGATATACTGCCAGACGGTTCCGTCTTCGGCGGTACCGTGTCCCGGCCAGGCGTAAATCTTGTAGTCCAGCAAATCCAGTACCCGACCCGGAATGATAAACGGAGCGGCGGTATATTCCAGCTCCTCCCCGTATTCTTCGTTGAATTTAGTAGTAGCTTCCAGGGCTTTCTCATAATCATAAATGCCGGTGCGGGAACTGACGCCGTACATCCTTAGCGGCAGATCGCCCACGGGCAGGTGTACCGGCACCCTGTCAGGCTCTTCCACGTTATAAACGTCAATAAGTCTCTGTACTCTCGTCCTGTAGGCCTTCTTTGCCTCGTCGGTCGGTAAGTTGCTGTCGTTATTGAGCCACCGGTTTAAACGCTGTCCCCTTTTTTCCTGCGGCGTCATATCTTCCCATTTTTTATCTGCCATAAATAAATACACGTCCTTTACTAAATTAAAACGTTAACCTCGACCTGAAAAGGCCGGCTTTCAAATTATAACAGGGCGGCATCTGATATTACAAAATACGGTCCGGTTACTTGTACTTTGCAGTCTTGGGGTCGTGGTTCCTGAAATGGGCGATGCGGATGCGCTTCATCTTGCCGTTATCGTCGAGGTTGTAAATCACCCAGTTGGTCATGATGTTGATATCGCCTTTTTTAAACTGCTGGCCCGTCCCCTCCACTTCTTTAAAGGTATGGAACTCGGTATAAAGCTCGACGAATACCAGGTCGCCTTCCGCCAGGAAATCGCCCAGCTCCAGAACTTCCTTCGTATGTTCGTGGAGTGCCTTGTAGTTTGCCTCGAACTCCTTGGGGCCGTGCAGGGTGCGGGCGGGATAAGTGGATGTGAAAGCGTTATCGAAGTACTCCACCGTAATATCCGGGGCAAAGTAGCTCGTGACTTTATCGTAACTTTTGTTGTTAAAGTGGTCGACGTATTCCAGGTATTGCTCTCGATTCATTTTTTTTACCTCTTTTCATATGTATTTCCCGCTTATATTAATACTTCTGTCTGTAATCAGCAAATACGGTTATTTGACCCCTTATCTGGGGCAAAGTTATAATTACAGAAACAAGAGAGGAGGATACACTATGTCTAGAGGCTATATGGGTAAATTATTGTTCGTGAATCTTTCCAAAGGTGAGTTAAAAGATGAACCTCTCGATGAAAATCTCGCCAGGGATTTCATCGGCGGTTATGGAATAGGAGCCAGGATTCTTTACAGTCGGCAGAAAGCCGGCGTCGACCCCTTGGGGCCGGAGAATACGTTCGGCGTGCTGACCGGCCCGCTCACCGGCTCGCCGGCCACGTTCGGAGCAAGGTACTGTGTTGTGTCGAAGTCACCGCTCACGGGCGGCTGGGGCGATGCCAACTCCGGCGGTCATTTCGGGCCTTATATGAAATTCGCCGGGTATGACGGCGTATTCCTTACCGGGATTTCGGAAAAGCCGGCCTACCTGTTGCTGGATAACGGCAAAGCCGAGTTGAAGGACGCCTCTCAACTCTGGGGCAAGAGCACCTACGAAACGGAGGACGCGCTCGAAGCGGAGTACGGCCCGAATTCTAAAGTCATCAGCATCGGTCCCGCCGGAGAAAAGGTGTCTCTATGCGCCTGTATCATGACTAATCGGGGAGACGCCGCCGGGCGTTCCGGCATCGGTGCGGTCATGGGCTCGAAGAAGCTCAAGGCGATTGTGGCCAGGGGCGAGCTCAAGGTGACGGTATTCGACCCTGAAGGGGCCAATAAGCTGCGTAAAGAGCAAATGGAAGAAGGGAAGAAGTTCCTGGAGTTTTTCGGCGTCTACGGCACCAGCGGTCACGCTGATGCTTCGGCGCACAGCGGCGATACCCCCGTAAAAAACTGGGGCGGTATCGGCGTTAATGAGATTCCTGATGTTTCCGGCCTTAAAGGCGATAACATGATAGCCAACCTGGACAAGCGGAAGGGCTGCTGGCACTGTCCCGCCGCCTGTAAGGGCAGCCTGAAAGCGGGCGTGAAATACCCGTACCCGGCCGGCAATCACCGAATGGAATACGAGACGATAGGAGCTTTCGGGGCGAACTGCTGTAACACCGATGCCGAGTCCATAGCCATGGCCAGCCACCTCTGCAATTCCTACGGGTTCGATACTATCTCCGGCGGCAGCATTATTGCCTTCGCCATGGAATTATACGAGCACGGCATCATTACCAGGAAAGATACGGACGGCATCGATTTGACCTGGGGCAACCCTGATGCGCTGGTGGCCATGACCGAGAAGATGGTCAAGCGGGAAGGCCTCGGGGATATCCTCGCCGACGGCGTGAAAGCGGCCGCCAGGAAAATCGGCAAAGGCGCCGAGGAATACGCGGTTCATATCGGCGGGCAGGAACTGGGCATGCACGACCCCAAGGGCAGCTTCTTCGGCGAAAGGATGACGATGGCCATGTATCACATGGACGCCACCCCCGGCCGGCATACCACCGGTTTCGGGCCGGAACAGTTCATGCAGTACGTCAGCAGCGCCGCCGGACTCTGCATGCACGGCGGTATTGCGGGAAACCCTGATAAATATATAATTGGATTTCTGAAACATGTTACCGGCTGGGAACGCTCCGGGGAGGAACTGCACAAGAACGGCGAGAGGATTGCCGTCATGAGACATGTTTTTACCCTCCGGGAAGGTGATAATCCTCTGGAACGCTTTGTCCATCCCCGCATCCCGGGTGTCCCCCCGCAGGAGGATGGCCCGCTGGCCGGCGTTACCCGCGATTATGAGGCGCAGGCTTACTGGAACCTGGGCGCCCTCGACTGGGACAGGTTTACCACGAAACCCAGCTTGAGAAAGCTGCAGGAACTTGGACTTGACGACGTGGCCGACGATATATATCCACCCGCCCAGCGCCCCGGTATGTTCGGTCCGCCCGGATAACGTGAGAGAGTAATGATTGCTTCAAGCGTCTAGGAAAGGATTTCTAATGGTGTTAAAAATACTGGAAAATTCGCCGTTTAAGCCCGAGAATTATCATCACGTCGGCGTGATAGTCAGGGATATTAAAAAGACCATAGAGTATTTAGAAGCCCTCGGCATAGGAACCTTCGGCATGCCGGACGGTTCGCCTTACGTCGAAGAGTCGTTCGAGGGAAAGCTGCACGGCAGACCTGTCGAATGGAAGCTTAGAATCAGCTATGCCAGGGTTGGGAACTCCGAGCTTGAGTTGCTTGAACCATGCGGTGGAGAATCGGCAATTCAGGAGTTCCTTGACAGCCGCGGCGAGGGCCTTCATCACATCGGTTATCTCGTCGATGATGTCCCCGCCGAGATAGAAAAACTGGCTGAACACGGTATCGAGATGCTCACCAGCGGGGCGGGAGAAGCGGCCAGCTTCGCTTACTTTGAGACCGGCGCCGTCGGCGGTATTATCATCGAGGTAAGGTCGAGATAGGAGCAGGCATCCGAACTTCCGCTAAGGCGTTGTTTACATATTTTTACTTGCCGAGATATTTTAGCGTGTTCTTGCCGGCAATCCGGCCGGAGTTAGCGCCGAAGCTCGATGACAGACCGGAGGAGTTCCCGATACTGTAGCTGTCTCCGTACATCCCGCCCGCGTCGTAGCCGGCGGCGTAAAGGCCGGGAATAACTTTATCTTTCTTATCTACCACTTCCAGGTTGTGGTTGACCTTGATACCCCCGAGCGTCCCCAGGAAGACGGTCCTTGCCCTTACGGCGTAGTATTTCGGCCCGATGATGGGGCGGAGATATCTGGGGTCTTTAGCAAAAATGTCGTCCTGTCTCTTCTCGCAGAAAAGGTTATATTCGTCAACGGTGGCCTTGAATACCGCCGGGTCGGTCCCTATCTTTCCGGCCAGTTCCTCTATGGAATCCGCCTCGAATACTTCTGTGCTCTGGTTCTTCCGGGCAACATCGAGTTCCCGCTCCAGCTCGGTGATGCGTGAGCCCGGCGGAAAATCCATTCCCATAGCTTTGATTATTCCGTTTTCGATGAGTTCCTGTTTGATGGAGGTGTCGAATATGCTGTAAGTGCAGCCATCCTTTTGTCGGGCGTTGGCGTTGCCCTGGTAAGCGTCGTCGAAGCCGATTGACTCGTCGCAGAACCGCTCCCCGTTACCGTTGACCCAGAGGTCCGGCTGGACGGCGGCGTGTTCGAGGTGCGACCCCATGGCGAATTCCGTGCCTACCGGGCCGACTCGCACCAGCTCCAGCACGCCGAGACCTTCATCGGCGGCGCCGACCTCGAAAGCCATGCGGATGCCGTCTCCATCCTTGTCGACATTGCCCACCGGCACCACGTTGACGTCCAGGTCGAACCCCGAGTACTTCTTAATCCATTCTTTGTTGTTAGCGTAGCCGCCGCTGGCTATAATCACCGCTTTAGCCGCAATCTGTCTATCCTCGTCGTCCTCCTCGACGATTACGCCGGCAATACGGTCGCCCGCTTTGAATATCTGCTTCACGGGCATACCGGGTATTACGGTTGCCCCCAGCTCCCTGGCCCTGGTGGTCAGCGCCTTGACTACTGCCTCACCTTTACCCTTCACAGTATGATAGGTGCGGGGCGCGTCGGGGATGTTGATGGTGGCGTCGGTAAATTCGACCCCCGACTGCTGGAGCCAGGCAATTGTCCCGCCTGACTCGTTGACGATAGCCCTTACCAGACGGGGGTTGGCCCGCCAGTGGCTGTAGTCCATGATATTTTTGAATGCGTCATCACAACTGTAGAATATATATCTTTCTTTCTGCATCTCGCTTCCCACGGCGAACATGCCGTGAAAGAAATTGGAGGTGCCTCCCAGAGAGCGTTCTTTTTCAAAAATGATAACTTTGACTCCGCCTTCCGCCAGGGTTAGCGCCGCCGCCAGACCCGCAACGCCGGAGCCGATTACCACAGCTTCGGCTTCTGCCGGTATATTGCTCATTTTCTTCCTCCTTGACTGTTGATTGAATGATTATATGTTATAGATATTACGCCGGTCAGTAGTTGCCCCAGAACTTGACGGACGTGATTTTCAACCTTAAATCGCACTGTAAACAACGCTCGGATTCTTCGGTCGCCGTTTTTTCATCCATGTCCCGCACTACTTTCTCGAAGTTAGTTACCCGTTCTTCCGGCGGTACGCAGGACTCCTCGCAGCGTTTCATAAAAGCAAACCCTTCCTGGAAGCCGATGCATTTTTCAGGTTCGCTGACGGCGGCGAGCTTCTCATCTATAATACCATTTCCTTCCAGGTATCTGTCGGCGGCGACGGCGGCTTTTCTGCCGGAAGCTATGGCCTTGATTACCGATGACGTGCCGTTTACGGCGTCTCCGGCGGCAAAGACCCCTTCTTTGCTTGTGCTGAAGGAAAACGAATCTATTTCTATGAGATTGTTGGTCTTCGTATCCAGCCCGAAGTCCGGTGGTATTTCCGGACACTGGCCGATGGCAAATATCACGGTGTCCGCTTCCAATACGTGCCCGGAGTTTGCCTCTATTTCTATACAGGGTTTTTTATCCTCGTCGAAGCTTAGCGAGGCAACCCTGGTACATTCCACGCCGGTAATACGGTCATTTTCGGTGATAATTCCGGTAAAGCTCCTGGCGGGATGAACTGCAATTCCCTCTTCTTCCCCCTGCCTGATTTCATCGCTCGTGGCCGGCATCTCCTCGCGGCTTTCCAGGCAGGCCAGGTACACCTCGCCGGCGCCGAGTCGTCTGGCCGCACGGGCGCAGTCGAAAGCCACGTTACCGCCACCCAGGACTATAATTCTCTCCCCGATGTCTACCTTATTTCCCAGGTTTATATCCTTGAGGAAATCTATTCCTATCAGTACCCCCGGGCTGTCTGCCCCCGGTATATTGAGCTTCTGGCCTTTATGAGTTCCGATGGCCGCCACCACGGCGTCGAAGCCCTCTTCTAAAAGCGCGTCGACGGATTCTACCCGCGTGTCGGTCTTTATCGCCACGCCCTTCTTAATAATATCCTGAATTTCACTTTCGAGGACTTTTCTAGGGAGGCGGTATTCCGGGATTCCGGCACGCATCATGCCGCCGGCGAAGGGCGCGGACTCGAACACGGTCACGGCATGGCCTTTATTGTTCAGATAATAGGCCGCGGTCAGTCCGGCAGGCCCCGACCCTATAATGGCTGCTTTCTTACCGGTCGAGTTCTTGTTGCCGGAATTATCCTCCCAGGCTCTATTAATATCGTGTTCCGCCGCAAAGCGCTTTAGCTCCCTGATGGAAATAGCCTCGTTCACCTCTCCCCGGCGGCATACTTCCTCGCAGGGGCGGTCGCACACGTAACCGAGCACCCCGGGAAACGGCGCTTTCTCACGGATAACCGCCGCGGCGGCGGAGTAATCCTTTTCCCGGATAAAGCGTATATATCTCGGCACGTCTATCTCGGCGGGGCAGGCATACCGGCAGGGGATTAAGGCATTCCTGCGGTTTTTCCCCTTGACGAGTTCTTCCTTGTCCTGTATAGCACCGGTGGGGCATACCTCGGCGCAGGCGCCACAGAATCGGCAACCGGCCTCGGTCAGCGGTAAATCGGAAGCCGTGCCGGTCATTGTTTCCCTGCCGTTCTTTACATAATATAATATACCCACGCCGCGCAGTTCGCCGCAGGCCCTGACGCACCGACCGCACGCCACGCATTTATTGGGGTCGTGCACGAAAAGAGGGTTGTCGTTATTAATCGGCAGTAGTTTGGAACGCCTTCTTACACTCAATTCTTCGCAGCCCAGGTACTGCTTGAGCGACTGCAGTTCGCAGTTGAGGTACTTGTCGCATGAGCCGCAGTCCGCCGGGTGTCCGGCCAGCATAAGCTCCATGGCTAGCAACCGCCAGCGGTCGATTTCTTCGCTCTTGGTGCTTACCGTCATGCCGTTTTCGGCGGGTGTCACGCACGATGATTGAAGCCCTTCGATGCCTTCGATTTCTACGATACATAAGCGGCATGCCCCGATTGACGGTAGGTCGGGGTGATGACAGAGGTGGGGAACATAGATTCCCGCATCCAGCGCGGCCTCGAGTACGCTTTTACCCTTCTGCGTCTCGACATCGCGGCCATCGATATTCAGTTTGATTATTTCTTCGGACACTTCTTCTCTTTTATATGTACTTCATAGTCATCGCGGAAGAGCTTGATGCTGCTTAAAACCGGGTTGGGCGCCGTCCGCCCCAGGCCGCAGATGCTCCCGCTTTTCATGCCTTCGCAAATTTCCGTTATCATTTCCAGGTCTTCAGGCCTGCCCTTACCCCCGGCGATATCGTTTAATATGTCCGATATCTGGTAAGTTCCCTCGCGACAGAAAACGCATTTGCCGCAGGACTCTGCCTGGAGGTAATTCATTAAGTCCCTCGCCATTTCCACAGTACAGAATTCACCGGCAAAGACCTTGATGGTGCCCGACCCCATAATCCCGCCGACTTCATTCGTCGACTCGTAACTGACTGGAATATCCAAGGAGTGGACAGCAAGAAACCGACCCGTCGGCCCGCCGAACTGCACCGCTTTAATGTCCTTGCCGCTTGAAGTCCCCCCGCCGATATCCGTGACGATACTACGGAGCGTTGTCCCGAACGGCACCTCTACCGTATATTTATGGGCTATATCGCCTGCTAGCGTGATGATTTTGGTGTCGGCGGTTGAAGAAAGTGCGGCATCGCTCTGGAATATGGCCGAAACATTGGCCAGGGTTTCAGCGTTGTTGACCAGCGTCGGGTTGCCGTTATAGCCGCTGACGGCGGGATACGGGGGGCGTAAATAGGGCATCGCCTGCTTGTTCTCCAGCGAGCGGATGAGTGCCGTTTCTTCGCCGGAGACCAGCGATGACTCCACCTCTATAATCTCGATATTGCAGTTAAAATCGGAATCTAAAATATTATCGCCCAGCAGTCCGTAGTCTCTCATCTGCTCCAGGGCCATGCCGAGCCTTTGTATAGCGGCAGTGTAATCCGAGTTAATACAGACAAAGCCGTGGCAGGCGCCGATAGCATAGGCGCTGATTAAAAGCCCCTCGATTACTGAATGCGGGTCGCTCTCGATTAATAATCTGGCCGTGCGAGCATCCGGGTCGGCGTCTACGGCGTCGCACACGACGTATTTATCGCCGGACTCCGTATCATGGCAGATTCGCCATTTCTCGGCGGTTGAGAAACCCCCGCCGCCTCTGCCTCTCAACCCGGACTTTCCCAGCTCTTCGATTGCTTTCTCGCAGCCTATCTGCAGGACCCTGGAAAGTCCGCCGTAGCCGCCGCAGGCTATATACTCATTGGTGTTATCGGGGTCGATGTAGCCGCAATTTCGTAAGGCTATCCTGTTTTGCAGGCTGAATAACGGTATCCCTGAAATATCCGGAATGCCATCGAGTTTCTCGCCGCCGAAGCTGCACAGAGCCAGGTCCGACCTCGCATTGTCCTTCAGTAAATAGTCGTTAACCAGTTCCACGGCTGTTTCGGGAGAATTGTTATGATACAGGATGGCGGGCTTACCCGGCTTTTCGATTAGCGTGACAGGCTCGATATCGTACAGTCCCCGGGAACCCGCGGCGATGGCCCTGGCTTTTATACCATGTTTGTCGATTTCCTGTTGAAATCGACTCACCACCTCTGTGTGGACGGGGTTATCCGCTGATGCCCCGATACGGACTTTTATGCAGTCTTTATCGTCCAGGTAATCGCATTCCTGTTTGACACTGGCGTGAATTTGCTCCAGATTCATTGGTATTCCTTAATAGTTACGGGAAAATTATAGCGTTTAACACTGCTGTCTGTAAACTTGAGCACACGGGAATGCTCAAGTAGTAGCGAGTCAATAGAAATACCGGCGGCAAATGGAAAACAACCCCCCCGGGCCGTACGGAAAATCCGGGGTCTGGAGGTGCTGCTGTTCAGTCAAACTTTATTCAGACTGCTTATTATATATGTTTGTATCCGCTCTATCGTAAAGGCTGCTAATCCCCCGTTGGCAAGAACTAGACGAGCGAGCCTCCCTCCGGCGATACGCCGTTCGGGTCGAGTGCCTTCGTAATCTTCTGCCACCATGAATAGTAATTGGATAAAGCCGGCCCGATTTCATCCTGTGGGCCCATTGTCAATGCGAAGTAGCGTTCCTTGAAAGCCCTGGCGCTTTGCTCCTTTTGCCATCCTTCCACGGCTGCCTTGGCTTCAGGGTTGAGAGGATCGAATTTGCAGAATATTTCCGTTTTACCAAGATGCCCCTGTTCAACCCCCCACCCGAAAAAGGCCCCGCCGTCATCCACTATTAGCCCCTTGTCTATCAAAGGCTCCTTCGCTTTGCCGGCTCCTATCGCCCACTTGATAGTCAAGTCTCTCTGGCCCATAATAGGAATCGAATTAAAGGCTCCCCCGGCACGAAATGTCTCTCTGATAGAGGCGGAAATTCTGGTGCACTGGCACAACAGGATTCCTTCAATCTCGGGGTCTTCGACTGCTTCTAAGGATTCCCCGTCAGCTTCACTGACAATTTGCTGCAATACACGTTTCTTATATTCAAAGTCTTCCGGATAGTTGCCGGCTATTATTACAAAGAAGCCGGGCCCTTGCACCGACTTATTTAGTCGCCCGAAGACTTCCTCCTCTTCTTCGTTACAGGTTGTTATATTGCAGGCCACCATTGCCGCATTAAAGCCCATCAGCTCGAACGCTATTTCGGCTTCGCCTATCTTGAGCTCTGCCTGCCACATTTTCTCTACCGACGGGAAGCTGTAATACCGCGCCATCATGTTGGCCGGTATCTCTTTCAGCGTGTAACGCGGTGATAACCCTTCTATCGGAAAGCTTGATGGCCCCGGCCAGTGATAAAGCTTTACCGCGGCTTTCGTAAATACACCCGGTGTCACGCCCGGCGGCACGGCACTGGTAAGTATGCTCCTTATAGACGGCCCCGGCCCGTCGCCGCAGAACCAATCATCCGAAGAACCCAGCGAACCTGACCTGACTATATCCCCTTCGGGAGTTACCCATTCTATAGCCAGATGATTTCGGTCGTCACCGCTCGTGGTTTGGTCCATATGTCCGTGACCCCTTAAAAGCGCCGAGCAGTTTGTCCCGGCCCCCTTTATGCAAAAATTCAAGCCCCTTTTAAATAACTCGGCTTGAAGTTGCGCCGAGATTACATACGGCTCAACTACGGCATACATATTTTTCTCATTGATTTCGATGATGCGGTTCATCCTTCTTAGGTCTAACAGGATAATGCCCTTGGGGAACCCCCCCGTCCAGCCTGTACATATGGGTCTGAACTGCAACTTGTATTTATTACATAGCTTGACTAACGCTTGAACTTCCGCCGTGTTCTTTGGAAGTATCACAGCCGCGAACTCGGTCGAGAAATACGCAGGCATTATTGCAGGGTCATCACAGATATTCTCCTCTCCCACCACATCTTCTAACGCCTTATAAATGTCCTTGCTTAAAGCCATGATTCATTAACCTCCCTTTCTTAGATAGCCTTTTCTACGAGTTCAACGATATCGTACACCTTCAGGCTGCTGCCGCTTTCCTTGATGGCTTCGTTAAAGTTCTTCTCACACCAGGGACAGGCGGTAACAATCGCCTCGGCGCCGGTAGACACGGCTTCCTCTATTCTCTCCTGGGCAGTCCATCTGGCAAACCCGGGATTTGACTCATTGACACCGCCGCCGGCCCCACAGCACCAGGCGTATTCCTTAATTCTGGTCATTTCCGTGAGTTTTATACCGGGAATGCTCTTGAGAACATCCCGGGGCGGTTCGTAGACGCCTTTTGTGCCCCGCCTGTATTCCTTCGGCGGGTCAAAAACAAACCTGTCGCCGGGAATCTTTTTCCCTTCCCAGTGTATCCACGGCTCGCCCAGCCTGCCGAGATGGCACGGGTCATGGTACGTGACCGGGATATTGACTTTCTTCCGCGGCTTCAGCTTGCCGTCTTTTATCAGTTTGTCGATGTACTCAGTAATATGGAGTACTTCCAGGTCGCCCTTCAGGTTGTACTTATCGTAGAGCACCTTGAAGGCCTGATAGCCGTCGGCGCAGGCAGTTACCACCGTCTTGATGCCGGCTTTCTTAATCATATCCATGTTCTTCCTGGCCTGATTAAGGAAGTCTTCTTTATAGCCCATCTGGTAGGCCCGGCCGCCGCAGCACGTCTCGGCGTCACCGGCGATGCCGAAGTTGACGCCAGCCTTTTGAAGTATCTTCACGGCAGCTTTGGCCAGCTTCTGCATATCCTTATCGTAGCTCGTGAGACAGCCGACGTGAAAGAGCACGTCTACTTTCTCTTTGGTGGCATCCTTCAGTTTCAAACCTGTCGCCCAGTCGCCCCGCTTGCCTTTGGCGGGTACCATCGAGCCCTGCTTTCGGAGACCGGCGATTACCTTGTCAAGGATGGGGTTGGTCTTACCATCCTCGACACACTTGAGCCTGAACTCGCTGATGGGCTCGAGGACTTCCATGTCCATGGCATAATTACACGAGACACCACAGGCGCCGCACATCTGGCAGTTATAAACTATATCAAGCAGCTTATCGGTATAATTAAACCCATTCTTCAACATCGCCGCTGCGATATTTAATCTTCCGCCGCCTGAATAAGCGTGGTAATTATATTTCGCTATGCTGGGACACACATTTGTATATTGAAGTCCCTTCACCTTTTGCATGGGTATAAATTTGCAGGCCGAACACCGGCAGCACATCTCCATGTCGCCTTGGTAATCTTCTAGTGCCATCTTCGCTCCCTCCTGAATTTATTCAATAATGAGTTCCTGTTCTCCATATCCATTAAAAGCACACTTTCCCCGGATTCATCACATTGTTTGGATCAAAAACTTTCTTAAGCTTATTCAAAACAGCAACGGTAGCCGCATCTCTATTAAAAATCATCCCTGCGCTTTCGCCATAAGGCCTTGAGAAGAACGCATCCTTGGCCATTAAGTGCTTAACGGCTAAGGTGGATAACTCCTTGACTCGCTCTAGCTCACTCGAGTTTCCGGGGTCGTAAAACAGATTGAACTCACAGTGACAGCCGGTGCCCTGTACTATCGGCTGGATGTAAACACCCACGTCTGAAGTGGGATAGCTGGCTTTTTCAACCAGGTCGTACATGACCCCGATTTGACCTTCGAGCTTGTCATTAATTGTCAAAAAGAATATGTCCTGGCAGGCCCCTTTATACCGAAGTTTCCAATAGGGCTCCCCGGAAGGCTGCTGGACTACTTTCAATAACTCGTTTGCTGAAATTCCGCCGGTTGCTTTTACCGCTTCCACCCCCAACCGCTGGGTTATATCGGTGATGCCTTTGATATGAGAGCTAACCCTTTCCTCCGGTAAATAATCGTAGCCGGCTACGGTATAGAAAAGAGTCCATGCGGGTAAACTATCCTTCAGGTTCTGGTAGTCCCCGGGCCATTTCTTCGCCATAATAGCCGCCAGGTTGGTATTATTGAGTATAAAGCATTCGTTGACCATTCTAAGTCTTATCATCCAGGAAGTCAGTTCGAGCAGCGTGTCGAGGTTGGAGGAGCTAACCAGGAAGGGCTCTTCGAGACTGGGGAGTAATTCACACCTCATTGATGCCCACGTTACGATGCCCATGGTTCCCTGCGCCCCCTGGATAAGCCTGTGCCAGGAAGCCGTGCCAGGCCCGTACGGCGCTTTTTGCACGCCCCCGACTGCCCACTGCTCATCTATTGTACCCGGCCCGGCCGCCTGCCCGGTTCTAAACTCATCGCCGTTTCCAAAGATTACCTCAGCACAAGCCAACGGGTCTGATATATCCCATTGATACTTGGGCATTATTACAGGCTCTCTCTCAAGCATACTACCGATAACGGTCTTGGACTTTCTCGGAAGCAGCGGCATATTGAGCCTGATGCCCTCCTTTTTCACCGCCGGTATGAGTTCACCGAAGGTCACGCCCGGCTCGACCATGGCAACCCTGCGCGCCCGGTCGACATTGATTATCTTTTTCATGCCGCTTAAATCCACTATAACGGCCCCTCCGGTACCGGGAACGGTGTCACCCCGAAAATGGGGAGGGCCTGAACTCACCGGTACCAGCGGCGTTAGAGTCTCGTTGGCGAGATTCACTATCTTTTGTATGTCATCGGCATTTTTCGGCCTCACCACGCTCTCCGGCCTGACCGTATTGACAAAACTCATGTCCCTGGAGTATTCATCCAGGGTCGCTTGTTCATATATAACGTTGGCGGCCCCGACAATTTTCACCAGCTTCTTTGCATCAATCATGTTTACCCCCTTTATCTTTTTTGCAGAGTATAACTCTGTTGCCCGGTGCGCTGGCTTTTTATTTTAAAGTAATAAACGTCGATATTTTCGTCATTGCGTAAAAAAGTATACTAAATATTGACTTTTAACCGCAACATCACATAAGGGGAAGACGAATCAATAAAAGTTTATTATTAAAAAGAAAGTCGGGGCAATTTCCTCACGTAGAACTTATTCCCCTGATATTCCGTTTCGACAATCCTGCCGTCTTCCACCAGTTCCTCAATAACATCCCAGCCGGCTTTAGACTTTTTCAGGATTTCTATAACCGCCTCCTGTCTCATCGGGTGCACCGCAGTAATGCCGAGCAGGTCTTCCGCAACATTGCCGGTGGACACGAAGTCATTCCCTTCATATCCAATCAGGTATTCTACGTCGTTAAGCCGCTCGCTGAAAATCTGGTACGCGGTATTGATAGCATTTTCGCTGGCGGGACTTACTTGCTCGGCAGTAGGTCTTGTGGGAATAGCAAGATAGGCCCTGGCCGGCCCAAGCTTTTTAAGAAAATCGGCTATCCCAGTGACTTCTTTCGGGTCATCATTAATCCCTCGGATGAGCATGGTTTCCGTGGCAAGTTCACCCCGGAAGGATTCGGCAAAGACGAGCATTCCTTTCAGGATAACATCGAGCTTCAGATGTCTATGAGGATTATTTATCCTGCGCCAGGCCCCGGGAGTAACTGCGTCTACTTTCAAGCAGACCCAGTCGACTTTTTGTAAAGACTGACGCACGTCCTCACGCCAGACGAGCGAAGCATTGGTAATAACTGCAATCTTTATGCCCAGCGACCGTAAAAGCTGTATCTCCTTGTTGATGTCTGCATCCAGGGTCGGTTCGCCGTCAGGCACGAATGAAAGGTAATCTATAGCTTCGCCCTTACCCCTGACCTGTGTGACTCTTTCGCTGACCTGCCTGGCGATTTCCGGCGGCTCGTAAAACTGTTCCCTATGAATTTGCTTATACGGAGTATGTCCTATCTGACAGTACGCGCACGAATAGGAGCATCTTTTGGGAGGTACGTTATTTATCCCCAGGCTGCGGCCCAGCCTTCGGGACGGTACCGGACCATAGACTATTGAGCTAACCACCGGCCTTTTTCTGCTTTGCTTTATCTATGCCGCTGGATTTTGCATCCGGCGACCTTATTTCTATTATATGTTCGCAGTAGGAATCACCGGCGGGAATGGACTTGCCTATTCTGTATGTCAAATCGGGATTCAGCTCTTCTACCACGGTTTTTTCCATGGTCGTATGCGCCAGGCACATTTGCGAATTGGTAAAGCGAAGCGGACATTCGAGGGCTTTAATCACTACCCTGGACTTATTCTCTTTTAACAGCTCTGTAATATCGTTTTCCCCCCGTCCCACCGTACTAAATATCCTCAAGAGATACCCGGCCACGGAAGCAAGGTCGTTATCTTTAAGTCTATTCCGGGCCCTAGCCGCGATGCTCAAGCCGTATTCATGGCTCATTTCCGCTATAAGTTTTATCCCGTCATCGCCGAATTTCCGGTAGATGAAATCGTAGTTGCTCTTTAGCCTGGCGTACAGGCCGCTGACGGCGCTCCGGTATACTTGCTCCGGGGTGCGTTCATCTTTTTCCGGCATTTCCTTGGATTTCATTCCGTTATCCCATGTACTTCCGGTAAGCCTTTTTCCACGGCTCTTTCTGCATCGCCAGGTAGTCCCTGATGGCCGCCTTGAGGGTATTTGCCGCCAGGAGAGCGCAGTGCTCACTTTCTTCAGGCAGTCCTCCGAGGGCGCTTAAAATATCCTGCTGGCTTATTCGCATGGCTTCGATGACGCTTTTCTCTTTTGCCATTTCGGTCGTCATGCTGCCGGAGGCGATACTGGTGCCGCAGCCATCGGTTACAAAATAGATTTCGTTAATCTTGTTGTTATTGACATTCAGTCGGACCTCCATGGTATCGCCGCACGTCCCGGTAGTTCGGGCAAAGCCGTCGCAATCATCCATAATACCCAGGTTCCTCGGCTTAGTGGCATGGTCTATTACCGTCTCGGAATATATCTTCCGGGCGTCTGCCATCACTTTTACTATCAGGTCGTCCCGTTCCGAAGGCATATCCTGCTCCTGCGTTATTTTGTATCGGTTTTTACCAGCTGGCTCAAATTATCACTCAACTTTTCTATAATCTCGCCGTCGTATCGCTCAATCTCGCCCTCGTCGCAGAGCTTGGCCAGTTCCGGGTCTAACGGCAGTTGCCCCAGCAGGGGGGCCTGTGTCTCGGCGGCCATTTCCTCCGCCCGGCTTTTGCCGAATATCTCAATTTTCTTGTCTATTTCCGGCACGTACAGATAGCTCATATTCTCCACCACGCCTAGGATCCGTTTTCCCATCTTCTGCGCCATTTTCACCGCTTTCCTGACTATCATCTCGACCAGGTCCTGGGGTGTAAAGACAACGATTACCCCGGAAATCGGGAAGGTCTGCATCAGCGTGAGCGGCGCGTCCGCCGTGCCCGGCGGCAGGTCGACAATCAAATAGTCGAGCTTCCCCCACAGTACGTCCTCGCCGAATTGCTTGATGGTATTTCCAATGAGAGGGCCTCGCCAGATAACCGCTTCGTCCTCGCTGGGGAGGAGGAGATTGATAGACATTACCGATATGCCGGATTTGGATGAAACGGGCAGCAGGCCGCTTTCGTTGCCGCTCGGCGGGACCTTGATGCCGAACATCCTGGGTATGCTCGGGCCGGTGATATCGGCATCCATGATGCCCACGTCATAGCCTTTACGCTTCAGCGCGATGGCGACCAGACCGGATACCAGGGACTTGCCCACTCCTCCTTTACCGCTCATTACGGCAATCATATGGTCTATCTTGTTCAAATCCTTTGCCTTGATGTCGCTGTATTCTACCTCTACCTCTACGACTTCTGGCAGCTTCTCGATAGCTTCAAGGGCCTTGTTTTTTACCCAGTCCTGCGCGCCCGGTATCAATCCGGTGGATGCCAGGTTAATGTTCACCTTCCCGTCTGATATATTGATATCGCGTACCATGTTTAGCCCGACTACGCTGCGCTTCGCCGCCGGTACCAGCACTTCTTCCAAGCTTTTTTCTACCTGCTCTTTACTTATCATTTGTTATATTCATCCTTCCTGCTAGGCAAACTGCCTTTCTATCCAATGCTTCAGGTGGGGCTGCTCGGGGCGCAGGAGCCGCTGCTCCCGGTAGTGGAAAAGGTTGAAAGGACCCTTCGCGGATTTTCTGCGCCGCACCTGGGGCATTTTATCTCGCTATCGCTAGCGGTTATACCACGTAGGAGTTCGAACTTATCGCCGCAGCTTCGGCACTCGTATTCGTAAATGGGCATGGCATCTCCTTTTATCCCTGCAGCTTCCGGTCAATATACTTCCATAGTGATTTTATCTCCCTGGCAACCTTGCTGTCGGTATATTCTACTACAGATATCCCTTTCACCATTGCCTCGGTAACGGCATTATCGAACGGTACCTTAGCGGCTACCTCGACTCCCTTTTCGCGACAGTAGTCCTGAATAGCTTGGGTATTTTCATCATTAATATCGCATTTATTTATACAGACCATGGCGGGTACGCCGAAGTGCTGGCATACGCCGAGCACTCTCTCCATGTCATGTATGCCCGATAGTGTCGGCTCGGTGACGATAAGAGCCAGGCTGACCCCGGACAAAGACGAAATGACCGGGCAGCCGATACCGGGCGGGCCGTCACTTATAATATAATCGAGTCCGTTTTTCTCGGCAAGTTCTTTAGCCTGCTGCCTTACCAGCGCCACCAGCTTGCCGGAGTTTTCCTGGGCTACACCCAGTCGGGCGTGGACCAGGAGCCCGTATTTGCTATCGGAAATAAACCACTCTCCCGCTTTACATTCATTCATGGTAATTGCTTCGACCGGGCAGATATGAGAGCAAAAGCCGCAGCCTTCGCAGGAAATGGGGTCGACCCTGTAATTACTTATGGCGTCGAATCGGCATTCATCCTGGCACAATCCGCACTCTATGCACTTATCCTCGTCGATAACGGCCACCTGCCCGCTCAAGAATTCGTTTTTCTCCCTGACCGAGGGGGCGAGTAACAGGTGCAGGTCGGCGGCATCCACGTCGCAATCCGCCATTATCTTGTTTTGCGCTATGGAGGCAAATGAGCCCACGATACTGGTCTTGCCGGTACCCCCCTTGCCGCTAAGAATTAATAGTTCCTTCATTCACCACCTCTTTAATTTTGTCGAAGAGCCCGATAAAGCCGTTTTTATAATGCGGCATGCCTTCGACCAGCGAAATGCCCCGGGAATATAAACCGGCGATAGCGGTATCCAGGGGAATGGTCATCAGTACAGGAATATTCTCCTTGCGGCAGTATTCCTCCGTTTTGCCGTCGCCGACTCCGGCGCGATTGAGGACGATGCCGCAGGGAATATTGAGCTGTCTCACCGTCTCCACCGCCAGCACCAGGTCGTTCAGGCCGAATGGCGTCGGTTCGGTTACCAGCAGGCAAAAGTCACTTTCTTTTATCGCTTCTACCACCGGGCAGGATGTCCCCGGCGAAGCGTCTATGATAACTACTTTTTCAGTATCGGCAAGCCCTTTAACCTTTCTAATCACGGGCGGGGCCATAGCCTGGCCGATGGAGAGTTTGCCGTGACCGAAATCAATGCTATCGGCGCGTCCCGTTTCTGTCACCCCAATCACATGAGGCACTTCGGATATGGCCTTCTCCGGACACAGGTAGCTGCAGGCGCCGCAGCCGTGACAGAGTTCCGGGAATGTCAGCACGTGCTCCTTAACTACGGCGATGGCATTGTAGGCGCAGACCTCGGCGCATTTACCGCAGTAGGTGCACTTTTCCTCGTCTATACCGGGCACCGGTATGGCAACCTCTTCACTGCGGGTAATATCCGGTTTTAAAAATATATGACCGTTAGGTTCTTCCACGTCGCAATCAAGATACTGCACATTGTACTTATCTTTAATAGAGAGGGCAAGGCTGGTGGACACCAGCGTCTTACCGGTACCCCCTTTACCGCTGGCAACGGATATTATCATAATATGTGCTTAACCCCTTACCATCTTTGCTCCGCATTTAGGGCATTTCCGGTTATAGCAGGGGTTTCCCACCTGATGGGGTGAGCGCTCTCCGCAATTGGGACAGACACATTCGCCGCTGGGGCCGGCACCGGGCTGGTTGCCTCCCATTCTACCGCTACCCCTGCCCGTGCCTCGCCCACCGCCGCCTCCGCCGCCTTGCGGCGGGCCAGTTCCATTTCCTCTTGGCATTTTTCTCCTCCCGTGAAATATTATGTGATTACTGTTATTTCTTACCCAGTTCCTCGATACGATGCTGGATTTCCTCCAGTTGATTCGCCAGCGCCTGCGACTGTACTTTAAGGTCTTCTATTTCCTGCTCCGGGCTGGATGATTGTGGCCCCGGGGAAGGTAAGGGCGTTATGCCGCCTCCCATTCCGCCGCCTCCCATACCCATACCTCTGCCTCCGCCCCCGCCCATGCCCATGCCCATACCCCGGCCCATGCCGCGTCCCATTCCTCTGCCTCCACCCATGCCCATACCCGTTCCGCCGCCTGACTGTGCTCCCATGCCGAAATGGTCCGGGACGTTGGACTGTTGAATGGCCGAATATGTGCCGAGCTTGTATTCCGCAATGGCGTCCTTTACTTTTCCTGAAACGCCGGTTATTACTTTGACACCGGCTGAAGCAAGTACCTGATACGCGTTAGGGCCGCAGTTGCCGGTAAGAACTGCCTCTACTCCCTTATCGGCAACCATCTGCGCCGACGAGATTCCGGCCCCGCCGGCCGCCGATGCGCTGGAATTACTAATTGCTTCGAACTCATCCGTTTCCATGTCGGCGATGATAAAATACTGGCATCGTCCGAATCTGGAGTCTATATCGGCGTCAAGATTCTGGCCGCTGGCTGATATAGCTATTTTCATGAAACCTCCTTATTTCTTCCCCGCCGAGAGTTTCTGTATCTCGGTCTCAAGTTCTTTCAGTTCGCCCCTTAACGCCTCGGCCTGACCTCTTAAAAACTCAAGTTCCTGCTCCCGGGTTGCCCGCGGAGCGTACGAATGAGAACCATACGTACCGTAGCGTGGAAAAGCGTAATTTAACCTTCTGGGAAAGGCACCCTGCTGCGGTATGCCTCCCCGGGGGTTACAGAACCCCCTACCCCCTCCTGTCATCGGTCCCATCCCGTTAGGGCCGGTACCATTAAAGCCTGGCATCGCACACCTCCTTTTTATTAACGCTGTTGACTCTTTACTTGTCTTCTTCCAGGCCATGCATCCTGGACTCTATTTCCTCCAGTTGATTCTTAATCGCCTCCGCCTCGTCTTTCAGATAGTTCAGTTCTTCTTCTCCGGTCATCGGCGGAGCGTAAGGCGGATATGCGCCGGTAGCCGGCATACCCTGGTAGAAAGAAGGGTTGTAAGACCATGGTGCCGGCGCGCCGGCACCGGTGAAGTAACCGCATCTCGGTAGCCCCCCTCTGCCTCTGCCAACATAAGGCCAGGGCGGAGAGCTCCCGCGAAAACCGAAACCCATCCCGCCGCCAAACCCTCGACCGTAGCCGCCTCCTCTTCCGAATCCATAAGTCATTTCGTTCACCTCCTCTTTTTTAGCTTCTGCATTGTCTCATATTTTACATATTGTCTTGTATCAGGTATATCGCTCGCCGATAGGGCATCGTTTCTCAAACTACCAGTTTATTCTTCCCCTCAAACGTCTGCCGGCTCCAGAGCCGGGTTTCCACGGCCAAATCGTCATGATGTTGGCCGTATTGCAGGTAGGGCAAAGCTCCGGCGGCTGTTTTACCATCTCCTCGAAAGGCACCTCCCACTCGTGACCGTTTCCGCATCGGAAGCTGCGCTTCGTCAGTTCGTAGTTGCCGCCCTCAATCCTTATCGCTTTTCCGTTGAGCAGGGCATCGGCCGTTTTCTGCCTCGCTGAAAGCAATATACGCGCAAACGTTGAGCGGGAAATATTCATCTTCTGCGCGCATTCTTCCTGCTCCAGGCCTTCAAGGTCTTTAAGACGAACAGCCTCGGCTTCCTCGATAGATATTCGAATTTCCTGTAATTGAGCCAGTGGCACGCCGGCAGGCTTAAAAAAGTTGATTCTTGGTAAATAATCTACTCTTCGCAACAGCGGCTGTCTGCTCAAGTGTTTATTCCTCCGCGCTAATATTATGAGCTAATGCTCATAGGAAATGAATATTATACCTATATATCATGAGCATATGTTCACTATTATACTAATGCTTTTTTCACAATTTGTCAAGTATTTATCAATTAACGGGGGAAATATTTTAGATGGCTGTCCGCTATTAGAAAGATTACGGGGAGCCCCTGTACATACGCCTGTTTACGGTTTATCCTGCGCGGTCTTCAAAAGAATATGGGTGGCGACCCCGGTGGGATTTGAACCCACGATCTCCACCGTGACAGGGTGGCATGTTAGACCGCTACACCACGGGGCCGTATATGAAATTCTAGCAAAGGTATTATGTTGTGTCAAGATATACGATAATAAAGTTACGCCGCAGCTAATATAACCTTGTTGTCTCGCATTCTGGATTATGGTATAATAGCTTAAAATTCGCTTAGGAAAACGTAAGGTGGCAAGAAAAAAACAAGAAGTAAAAGTAGAGAGCACCAGGTTGCAGGACTACGAAATGGTATTTATCGTCAGCCCTGAAGTAGCCGATGAAGAACTGGAAGGTAAGGTAAACAGCGTAAGTGAGTTCATCACCGGCAGGGAAGGTGTAATGTCCGAAGTAGAAGTCTGGGGAAAGAGGAAACTGGCGTACCCGTTGAAGCATTTTCTTGAGGGTAGCTACGTTCTGGCCAGGTTCAAGTTAAGTCCGGTACGGTGCAAGGAATTAGAAGCGAACCTCAAAATATCTGAAGACATTTTGAGACATCTTTTAATTAAAGTGGGCGATTAAGCTAAAGAATTATCGAGTTCATGAGTTGTATCGGGGAGGTGAAGAGGTAATGCCGAGTTTGAACAAAGTGACGATTATTGGGAATGTTGGGAATGAACCCGAGATGCGTTTCACCCCGAATGGTAAGCCGGTGACTTCTTTTTCCGTGGCCACTAACTGGGTCTATACGTCACCGGAGGGAGAACGCCGGCAGGAAACGGAATGGTTTAGCGTGGTGGCCTGGAACCGTCTGGCCGAACAATGCAACCAGTTTCTCGCCAAAGGCAGGCTTGTCTACGCCGAGGGAAGGATACACACGCGGAACTGGGAAGGTCAGGACGGCCAGCCTCATTCTAAAATTGAGGTAATCGCCAACCGGGTAATATTCCTGGACAGACGCGGGCCGGCCGCACTTCCGGAGGAAAGGTCTGACGATGCCGGAGTTATACCGGATGAAAAACCGGATGAAAAACCGGATGATACGCCCGTGGCCGAAATGGAACCTGAAGACCTTCCTTTTTAATTAGTAACGAGAACACTTAATAAAATATATTGAGGGCAGAATGGCACAGACTAGAGATACCAGAACCAGGAGACCGGGTAGGTCGAAGTATATACCCAAGCGTAAGGTTTGTTTCTTCTGCCGGGACAAAGTTCAGCATATAGACTACAAAAACCCGGCATTATTGCGACCTTATATCTCTGATAGGGGAAAGATAGCGCCACGTAGGAAAAGCGGCGCCTGCGCCAGGCACCAGCGCGTGCTGGCCGTAGCCATAAAGAGGGCGCGGCACCTGGCTTTGTTGCCGTATGTATCGGCGCATATTAGCAAGACCGGTGGCGTAGGATTAAAGAGCTGATATCCCTGGATTCATTCGCTTCTATATTCTCTATTTCTTTTAAAAATGTTCCTTTGCTAGCAGGGAGATAAAGTGGGGAAAAGTACATATAAACCAAAACGTATTCCGAGGAAGCGCGAGCACGGTTTCTTGAAGAGAATGAGCACACGTGGCGGTCGCGCTGTCATAAAATCGAGGCGATTGAAGGGTCGGAAGAAATTAACTGTTGTCTAACGGATAAAATTAACGACCCGGGTGGGGTAGCCGTGAGGGGCGAACATAATTTAACCAGAAAAACACAGTTTACACTGGTGTATAATGAAGGCAAAACGTGGTCAGGCAGGGAAATAGTGGTCAAAGCCCTGCCTAACGGTCTTAGTTCGTCCAGACATGGCTTTACAGTCAGTAAACGCGTGGGTAATGCGGTGGTTCGTAACCGGGTAAAACGTTTGCTGCGGGAAATAGTAAGACAAACACCCCTGCAACCGGGGTGGGATATCATCTTTATTGCCCGTACTTCGGCGGCGGGGGCTGATTATGGGAATCTGGGGAAGTCGGTCAGGAAATTATTGTTCCGGGCCGGATTATTTTTGGGGGAATATGAAGGCGTTAGCCCTGGAGCTAATTAAATTTTATCAGCTCACGCTGTCAAGGATTATGCCGCCGTCCTGCCGCTTCAGGCCGACATGCTCCCAGTACACCTACGAAGCTATAGTAAAGTTCGGGATGCTTAAAGGAATCGGCCTGGGCATCAGGCGTATCGCCCGGTGTCATCCCTTCAATCCCGGCGGTTATGACCCGGTACCGTAAGGAAGCGTAACTATCGTCAGTCTTTCCCTCAAAGGAGAATATGTTGAATCTAAAAGGTAAATGGCGAGTCGGCCGGATAGTATTTCTGGTGATATTGATGCTCGCCGTATGCCTGTCTGGTTTCGGCTGCATCAAAGGCATGGCGCCGATCGGGTGGTCGGGGGGTAGCATCTCCGATAATACCCTGTTCGTAGGTACTAGGGAAGGCCGGTTGGTAGCGATTAATCTCGCCGATGAAAGCCGTCTCTGGACCGAACCGCTCAAGCAGGTCAGCCAACCCGGCCTCTTCGGCTGTTCACCCATGATGGGTGGTGGTTGCGGAAGCGGCTCTGCCGGGGTAGCTATCTACGGCACGCCGATGGTCTATGGGGAACTGGTCTATATTGCCGGATATAACGGCAAGATTTACGCCTATAACACTGCGTCGCTGGCTCTAAGGTGGGTTTACCCACGGGAAAGCAATCTCAAGCCGTTCGTCGGAGGAATCGCTATCTCCGGGGACAGGCTATACATCGGTGGTGAAGATGGTAAAGTGCTCGCCCTTGACACCGCCACCGGCGACCCCATCTGGGAGTTTCAGACCGGCGATAAGATATGGGGGACGCCGGCCTTATACGACGGCAAGCTGTTCATCGGCTCTTTCGATAAGAAATTCTATGCCCTGGATGCCGCCGACGGCAGCAAAGAATGGGAATTTGTTACCGAAGGCTCCATCATAGCCACGCCCCTGGTTTATAACGACGTCGTGTATATCGGGTCTTTCGACCGGCACCTGTATGCCGTAAACGTCTCCAACGGCTCATTAAAGTGGGAGTTCACAGGTGATAACTGGTTCTGGGCCGAGCCGGTGGTCGTTAACGATGTAATATACGCCCCCGGTCTCGATAATTATGTATATACTATTAAAGAAGAAAACGGGGCTAAAATAGACGCGTATGACATGGCAAGTCCCGTATCATCCAGGCCGGTTGTCGTCAACGATTCCATTATCGTCGCCACGAGAAAAGGAGTTGTCTATTCCATATCCCTGATAACGGGTCAAGTTTCGCAACTGGCTGATTTTGAAAAGGATGTAGACGGTCCCCTTACGGAACATGAGGGCATCGTCTATGTTCATACGCCGGACGGTTCGCTGCAGCGCATTAACGCTGCCACCGGCGCAATACTGCGTTCCATCTCTCTAGAGAGTCAGAATTGAGGTAGCATAGATTGAATCCATGGGAACTCATAATCCAGCAGCCGGTAACTAACGTCCTTATCGTGATGTCGCATTACCTGGGCGATAGCTTCGGTCTGGCGATTATTGCCCTGACCATAATTGTCAATATCTGCATGTTCCCGCTGACGCTTAGCCAGATAAGGTCGTCCAAGGCGATGCAGGACCTGCAGCCTAAAATTGCCGAGCTTCAGAAGAAGTACGGCAAAGACAAGCAGAAGCTGACCCAAGAACAGATGAGGCTTTACAAAGAATCGGGCGTTAAGCCGGCCGGCTGTCTTGTCACCATGGTCATTCAGATGCCGGTTTGGATTGCCCTCTACCAGTCCATCATGCTGGCTCTGGCGGTAGCCCCGGAAGGCCTGTTGAATCTCTCCAAGTACCTTTACTCCTGGCCGATTGTCTATTCCATCCTGCCTCTGGATAGAAGCTTCCTGCTGCTGGACTTGGCCCAGCCGAATTTCATCCTGGCTATCCTGGTCGGGGCTTCGATGTGGTTGCAGCAGAAGATGTCTACTACCGTACCGTCCGACGCCCGGCAGGCGCAGCAAAGCCAGATGATGCTCTGGATGATGCCGATGATGTTCGCCCTGCTGGCATTGTCCTTCCCCAGCGGCCTTTCGCTCTACTGGGTGGCCAACAGCATTGTAAGGGTAGTGTTGCAGTACCGTGTGACCGGATGGGGCGGCCTCCGCAGGAAACCCGAGGAGACAACGGTTGTCACCGATAAGAAATATGTGAAGTTCGATGACTCCGGGGAAAGGAAGTCCGTCGATGATGTCGGGGCGGATATAGTTATTTCGGATAGTGACCCCACCAGGAAAGATGTCTATCAACCATCTAAACCCAGTAAGGCGAGGTATCAACCGGGCAAGGACCGGGCGCAGCGACGCCGTAAAAATTAAGAGGTTAGGCAGAAATGGAAATACCGGAAGAACAGACTGAAATTTATGAGACGGCAAAAGACGTACTGGAAAAACTCCTGGAACTGATGGACCTGCCGGCGGAGGTAATCCTTTCCGATGAATTTACGGTTATTGATGAGGACGGCAGCGCCTCTTCTATCGGACTCAATATCGAAGGCGAAGACCTGGGGATATTAATCGGACGGAGGGGACAGACCATGGTGTCCCTGCAGCATATCGTCAGGCTGATAGTATCGCATCATACCCAGGTAAGGCTTCCCATTGTCCTCGATGTGGAAGGTTATAAGCAGCGTCGATGTGAAGGACTGCGGGCCCTTGCCATGAGACTGGCCGACCAGGTGTCAACGCGTAAAATGCCGTTTGCCATGGAACCTATGACGCCTTTTGAGAGACGTGTTATCCACATCGCCCTGGCCGACCACCCCGATGTTATGACGGAAAGCACCGGAGTAGGCGAATCGCGCAAGGTGGTTATTACCCCGAAGAGAATACCGCACTATTGATTTAATTCAATGTCATTTTGAGCGCAGCGAAGAATCTCTTATTTTAGCTATTGATTTCTTTTACATATTGTGTTAACATAAAGCTGATAAAGGCTGTGACGGAGAAGAGTAGGGGCGGAAAAGGATATTAAGCGAGTCTGGTACGGTGTGAGCAGGCATATCCTCTCCCTGAAAATCCCTCTCGAGCTGCCAACCGAAAGTCCCGCTATCATCGGGACGAGTAGGCCTAGACGGTCTCGTCAACCGTTATCCGTGACGAGGGCATGAATGGTGCCCTGTAGAGTGCCCCGATTTTATCAGGGAATTTGGGTGGTACCGCGGGAGCTTTATAAGAGTCTCGTCCCTTAAAGACGAGGCTTTTTTTATATGAATATGTCATTGCGAGGAGCGTAGCGACGTGGCAATCTCTATCATCAGCGTTGCACAATCGCGGCGGTTCTTTAACAATGACGCATAATAAATGGGGGCTTTTATGTTTAATCCTGTTAACAGCCGGGTAAGTTTTCCTCAATTAGAGGAGAAAATACTATCCTGGTGGAAAGAGAACAATGTCTTTCAGCGCAGTGTTGAAGCACGTAAGGGAGGCCCGCGCTTTGTACTGTATGACGGGCCGCCTACGCTGAACGGCAGCCCGGCGTTGCATCATGTCCTGACATCTATCTTCAAAGACGCGTTACCGCGCTATAAGGTAATGAATGGTTATTACGCCCAGCGCATCGGCGGCTGGGATACCCACGGCCTGCCGGTAGAGTTGGAGGTTGAGAAGCAGCTTGACATATCGTCAAAGACGCAGATAGAAGAATACGGAGTAGACCGTTTCAACGAGCTTTGCCGTCAGAGCGTCTATGGCTACCTGCGCGAGTTCGAGGTGATACTGGAACGCTGCGGCTACTGGGTTGACCTTGAAAACGCTTATATCACCCTGAAAAACGAATATATAGAGTCGTGCTGGTGGGCCATCAAGCAGATGTGGGATAAAGGGCTCGTCTATCAGGGCTACCGCGTTACTCCCCACTGCCCCCGCTGCGGCACGTCGTTAAGTTCCCACGAGATAGCCCAGGGCTATAAAGACACGGAAGACCCGTCTGTTTACATAAAGTTTAAATTATCTGATAAATCTTCGGCGAATCTCCCTGCCGATAAGCCGGTATACTTCCTCGCCTGGACGACCACGCCATGGACTCTGCCGGGCAATACCGCCCTGGCGGTGTCTCCTGAAGACGAATATGTTTTACTCAAAGGAGAAAATGATTACCTCATCATGGCGGCGCGACTCGTCGGGGCGGTCGGCCTGGAAAACTATAAAGAAGAGAAGAAGCTGGAAGGCAAAGACTTGATGGGCGTGAGTTATGAGCCACTTTATAAGGTGACCATTTTCAAAAATAAGGATGATTTACCAGGCTATAGGGTCATAGCAGGTGATTTCGTATCGATGGAAGAAGGTACTGGTATTGTACATATTGCCCCTGCATATGGCGAAGTTGACTTTGAAGTAGGCGAGAAGGAAAATCTACCTCTTGTTCACTCTGTAAATCTTGATGGTTTAGTTAAGAGATACCCAACTGGTTATACACCAAGCATATATAAGCGTATGCTTCGAGATGAAGCATTAGGATTCGCATCAGTAGGGAAAATGCAGTCTATACCCGGTCACGGCAAGTTCGTCAAAGACGCAGATGCGGATGTCATCGCCGATTTAAAATCGCGTGGCCTATTGCTCCGCAGCGAGACCATCAAGCACACCTATCCCTTCTGCTGGCGGTGCGAGACCCCGCTGCTTTATTACGCCAAGGCCACCTGGTATATACGTACCACCGCCCTGAAAGACAGGCTGCTCTCCGGCAATGAAGAGATTAACTGGTACCCGGAACATATCAAGTACGGACGTTTCGGCGACTGGCTCCAGAATAATATCGACTGGGCTTTCTCGCGGGAGCGTTACTGGGGCACGCCGCTGCCGGTATGGCGCTGCGAGTCCTGCGGCGGCTTTGAGTGTGTGGGCGGGATGGAAGAACTTGGGGAAAAAGAAGACTTCATCGGGTTCAAAGAGCCGCTCGATTTGCACCGTCCCTATGTCGATGAGCTGACCTTCAAATGTGAAAAATGCGGCGGGCAGATGCGGCGCGTCAGCGAGGTTATCGACTGCTGGTTCGATTCCGGGGTCATGCCGGTAGCCCAGGACCACTATCCCTTTGAGAACGAGACCCTGCTCGAGGACGGGCGCTTCCCGGCCGATTTTATCTGCGAGGCCGTCGACCAGACACGCGGCTGGTTCTACAGTCTGCATGCCATATCCACTCTGCTGTTCAGCCGGCCCTGCTTTAAGAACGTCATCTGCCTGGGGCATATCCTCGACCCCAAAGGCGAGAAAATGAGCAAGCGCAAAGGCAACGTTGTCTGGCCGATGGAGGTCATGAAAAAGTACGGCGCCGATGCCCTGCGCTGGTATCTATATACCGCTTCCGCCCCGGGAAACCCGCGCCAGTTCGACGAGAAGCAAGTAAACGAGGTGTCCCGCCGCTTCCTTTCGACTCTATGGAACGTATATTCATTCTTCGTCATGTACGCCAATATCGATGACTATAAACCGTCGGGAGATTCGCCGGCGTCCGAGGCGGAACTGGATAAATGGATTCTCTCCGAGCTGAACCAGCTTGTTAATGATGTTCGTTCTTCGATGGATGCCTATAACCCCACCGAGGCCGGCCGGAAGATAGAGACGTTCGTGGACGGCCTGTCCAACTGGTACGTTAGGCGCAGTCGGCGGCGCTTCTGGAAAAGCGAAAACGACGATGATAAGCTGTCCGCTTACAACACGCTTTATCACTGCCTGGTAACGCTGTCAAAGCTGATGGCCCCACTGACCCCTTTCATCGCCGAGGAGCTTTACCGCAACCTGGTGATATCCGCTTTACCGGATGCCCCGGAGAGCGTTCACCTGGCTGATTTCCCGCAGGCGGATGAAAGTGCGATTGATAAGCAGCTTTCCGAAGACAACCGGCTGGCCATGAAAATATGCAGCCTGGGGCGTGCGGCGCGCAGCCGGGCCGGCATTAAAGTAAGGCAGCCGCTGGCCGAAATACATGTCGGTGCGGCTTCCGAGCATGAAAAACGGGCGCTGGACAGGGTTGCGCCTCTGGTGATGGAAGAGCTTAACGTCAAGGATCTGACGTACGATTCCGCGGAAAAAGTGGCCGGAATGGAAGGAAGAGAATATGCTGTGGTCAGCGAGATGGGCAACAGCGTGGCTATCTCGACCTACATTACCGCCGAGCTGGAAGCCGAGGGTATGGCGCGTGAAATAGTCCATCGTGTTCAGAATATGCGCCGCTCCGCCGGCTATGACATTGCCGACCATATCCATATGTACTACGAGGCGGATGCGTGGATAATGCAGTCGCTGTCTTCCTTTGCCGACTACGTAATGCAGGAGACACTGGCCCATGAAATCGAAGAAAATGTTCCCGATGACGTTGACCTTAAAGATACATATAAGATAAGCGGCTATACCATTTTGCTGGGTGTGAAGAAAGTGGATTAGCTTAAGGCCGCGGGCTCTCGACGGGTATCACGGTGGTAGTATATTCCGTATCGCCGCGCCAGTAGGTTATTTCCAGGGGCTGCCCGATTTCCGAGGTATGCAGGAACCGCGTTAATTCCTGAACGGTAGCTACTTCCTTGCCGCCTATACTGATGATAACGTCGCCTTCCTTCAATCCTGCCTGTTCTGCCGGGGCGCCTTCGACCACCTGGACGAGAAGAACCCCGTGGTCGATGGATAGCTGCAACTGCCTTATGGCAATCTGGTCGACCGTATAAAGTCCCACCCCCAGCCACGGCCTCGTGACATATCCCTTGTTGACCAGTTCCTGGATGATGGGCAAAGCGGTATCGATGTTTATGGCGTAGCCCATCCCCTCGACTCCTATCTGGGCGACCTTGGCGCTGGTAATCCCCACTACCTCGCCGGCGAGGTTCACCAGCGGTCCGCCGCTGTTGCCGGGGTTGATGGCGGCGCTCGTCTCGATGAGGCCATAAAGCGTCTGCCCCTGGGATACCGGCAGGTTAACGCCTTTGCGGCTGATAATTCCCTCGGTGGCTCGGATGCCCTGGCCGAGAGCGTTGCCGATGGCGATTACCCAGTCGCCGACTCTCAACGAAGAGGTGCTACCTCTCTTGAGCGCAGGCAGTCCCTCGGCGTCTATCTTGATTATGGCCAGGTCGTTAAGAGGGTCGGTGGCGATAGATTTGATATCGGCCGTATAGGAATCGCCGTTATCGGTAGTCACGGTGATGGTCCGGGCGCCTTCGACTACATGGTTATTGGTTACGATAATGCCATCCTCATCGATAATCCACCCGGAACCGGCCCCTTCCTGCGTATATTGCCGGTTGAAAAAATCGTGAGAGACCACTTCCGTGTTAATGGAGACCACCGATGGTTTGACCAGTGCTACCGCATCAGCGATACTGGGCAGTTCCGCCGTCTGGTTGTCCGTTTTCTTCGGAGTCCATTCAGGGTCAATCGGCTCGGGCGGGATAACCGGGGTCTCGACTGGCATAGGCGTGGTTATTTCCGGTGTGGTAATGGTGATACAGCCGGACATGAGAGTCAAGGCCACGGTCAATATAATGAGTGACGTTATGTATATGTATTTCGCGTTAACTTTTTTCATACCTGATAATTATAGCATAAGAACAAAATATTAAGATATTATGAAGAAGCCCCCTCTCCCCGCAAAAGAAGAGGGGGCTTAAGATTTTTACAAACGGATATTACTTGTATTCGGCGGGTACTTCGGGTAGGTGTTCCAGCGCCTCTTTCACCTTGTCTTCGGGGTAGGCGTAGTCTTCCAGCTTGCCCGATAGATAGGCTTCGTAGGCAGCCATATCAACATGTCCGTGTCCGCTGTGGGCCAGCAGGATGACCTTGGCCTCGCCGGACTCCTTGCACTTCAGGGCTTCGTCAATGGTTACCCTGATGGCATGGTTGGTCTCCGGAGCGCTGATAATGCCCTCGGTGCGGGCAAACTGTATCCCCGCTTCAAAGGTGCCCAGCTGGTGCTCCGCCCGGGCTTCAACCAGCCCGAGGTTGTAAAGGTGACAGATAATGGGCGCCATGCCGTGATAGCGAAGACCTCCAGCGTGAACCGGCGGTGGTATAAAATCATGACCCAGTGTGTACATCTTCAGCAGGGGGGTAAGACCAGCCACATCTCCGAAGTCATAGGTGTAAGGTCCCTTGGTCAGGGTGGGGCAGCTGGCTGGCTCGACATTGATGATGCGCAGGTCTGGCTTCCTGCCTTCAATCTTGTCCTTGATAAAGGGCAGGAACAACCCGGCGTAGTTGGAGCCGCCGCCGATGCAGCCGACGATAATGTCGGGGTAGGCATCTGCCTGCTCCATCATCAGTTTCCTTGTCTCCAGACCGTTTATGGTCTGGTGCAGCAGGACATGGTTTAAGACGCTGCCCAGTGAATAGTGGGTATCATCACGGGTGGCAGCATCCTCCACCGCCTCGCTGATAGCCAGCCCCAGACTACCGGGGCAGTCGGGGTCTTTGGCCAGCATGTCGCGTCCTGCCTTGGTATCCGGACTGGGGCTGGGCACGCAGGTAGCACCCCAGGTCTCCATCATGACACGGCGGTAGGGCTTCTGGTCGTAGCTAATCCTGACCATGTAGACCTTGAGCTCGATGCCGAAGAACATGCAACCCATAGACAGGGCGCTGCCCCACTGACCGGCGCCGGTCTCGGTAGTCATGCGCTTGATGCCTTCCTTCTTGTTGTAGTAGGCCTGGGCGACAGCAGTATTGGGCTTGTGGCTCCCCGCCTGGCTGGTGCCTTCGTATTTGTAGAATATCTTGGCCGGGGTGTCCAATGCCTTTTCCAGGCGATATGCCCGGTGCAGGATTGTGGGTCTCCAGGTGTGGTATATTTCCTGCACCTCTTCCGGGATATCAATGTATCTTTCCGGGCTGAACTCCTGCATGATTAGGCTCATGGGGAAGAGCGGGGCGAGGTCATCGGGGGTTACCGGTTTGCCGGTGCCCGGATGCAGAACCGGCGGCAGCGGCTCCGGCAAATCAGGCAGGATGTTGTACCACTGGGTCGGCATATCCTTTTCATCGAGTAAGAACTTTGTCCTTTTCATTTCTCCTCCTTTTTGTACGAACTTTAATATTTAGCTTTCAGAATGAGGTGCTTTAGCCATAACACGATAAACTATATATTAACTCACCTCCTTTAATATTTCAAATGAATCAAGTGCCTTGCGTAGACTGGATACTAATGTATTCAGCGAGGCAAGCGTATTATCTTCTTCAATAACCTGAATCAACCGGCTCCCGACGATTACGCCGTCGGCTATGGAGGCGACGCGCCCTGCCTGTTCCGGGGTGGATATACCGAACCCGACACATAAGGGCTGTTCCGTCTTATGTCTGACCCTCTTAACGAATCCTTCCAGCTCCGGCGATAACGTGTCCCTGGCGCCGGTTATGCCGGTAAGCGAGACGAGGTAGATAAACCCGCGTGACCTCTCTGCCACCGCCTCGACCCTGTCTTCGGTGCTAGTAGGCGCCAGCAGGTAGATAAGGTCGAGGTCATGCTTTCGCGTGGTTTCTTCCAGCTCCCCTCCCTCTTCCGGGGGTAAATCAGGGACTATTAAACCATGTACGCCCGCCTCGGTGCAACTCTGGCAGAAGGCTTCCAGCCCGTAGTTAAGTACCGGATTGTAATAGGTCATAAAAGCCAGCGGCGTGTCTATCCTCTTCCTTATCTCTGCGGCCGCCTCCAGACAGGACTGCGGTGTTGTTCCGTTCAGCAGTGCCTGGTAGCTTGATTTCTGGATGGTGGCGCCGTCCGCCAGCGGGTCGGAGAACGGTATGCCCAGCTCGATGATATCGCAGCCGTTTTCGGCCAGCGCTACGGCTATCTCCGCCGTGGACTCAATATCGGGATAGCCCACCGTAATGTAGGCTATCAGCGCCTTGTGCCCCGGTTTGAATACCGATTGAATCCGGCTCATGTCTCCATCCCCATGGCTTTAACGGCTATTTCCAGGTCTTTATCTCCCCGCCCCGAAAGATTGACGATGATTAACTGCTCTTTCGCCAGTTCCTTGGCCATTTTGGCGACATAATATATCGCGTGGGACGGCTCCAGCGCCGGGATAATGCCCTCGGTCTCGCTAAGCAGCTTGAAACCTTCCAGCGCCTGTGCGTCGGTAACGGCCACATAGGTGGCCCTCCCGCTGTCTTTATAAAAGCTGTGTTCCGGCCCTACCCCCGGATAGTCCAGCCCCGGCGCGATGCTGTGAGTCTCCATTATCTGGCCTTGCGCGTTCTCCATGAGATAGGACTTCGTTCCGTGCAGGACTCCGGACTTGCCCGTAAGCAGCGCGGCAGAGTGCTTTTTAGTGGCCAGTCCCAGTCCCCCCGCCTCGACCCCGATAAATTTCACGTCTTTGTCGTTATAAAACGGATGGAAAAGGCCGATGCTATTGCTGCCTCCCCCGACGCACGCCACCAGGTAGTCGGGCAGTCGATGGTATTTTTCCAGCACCTGTTCCTTGGCCTCACGACCTATTATCGACTGGAAGTCGCGTACTATCACGGGATAAGGGTGTGGGCCTACCACCGAGCCGAGCAGGTAATGGGTGTTGCGCACGTTGCTGACCCAATCCCGTATGGCTTCGTTGATTGCGTCTTTAAGGGTCTGGCTCCCCGATGTAACGGGGACTACTTCGGCGCCCGCCAGTTTTATCCTGTTGACGTTGGGCGCCTGCCGGCGGATATCCTCGGTGCCCATGTAAATAATGCATTCCAGTCCGAGCATGGCGCAGACGGTAGCCGTGGCGACCCCGTGCTGGCCGGCACCTGTCTCGGCGATGACTCTGGTCTTGCCCATGCGCCTGGCCAGCAGCCCCTGCCCTAGGGCGTTATTAATCTTGTGCGCGCCGGTATGGGCGAGGTCTTCCCGCTTCAGCAGTATGGTAGCCCCGCCTATTTTATCCGATAGTCGACTGGCGTGGTACAGCGGCGTGGGACGCCCGATGTAGTCTCGGCAAAGTCGACTGAACTCCTCCTGGAAGTCGGTATCGGCCATTGCTTCGGCGTAAGCGCTCTCCAGTTCACTAAGGGCGGGCATCAGCGTTTCCGGCACGAACTTCCCGCCGTACTCCCCGAAGTAGCCGCGTTTATCCGGCCCTGTCATCGGCTTCCCTCACGGCTTCAATAAATTTCCTGATTTTATCAATGTCTTTTACGCCCTTCGTTTCCACCCCCGACGATACGTCCACTCCCCACGGGGATATCACCTTTATAGCTTCGCCAACGTTGCCCGGCGTAAGCCCGCCGGCAATAATTACCGGGAATTCCCTGGCTATCGGCACCGCCAGCTCCCAGTCGAATTTCCTGCCCGTGCCGCCGTATCTATCGCTGGCATTTGATTCGATGTGGTAAATATGCTTCTTTTTCTTTAATAGTTTAGTCCCGTAGGCAAGGTCTTTGCACACCTGCTCCGGTTTGTTGTTTCTGCTTACCCTGACAACCTGTATCAACGGACAGGCCAGCTCGCGGCAGTATTCCCAGGGCTCGTCGCCGCTTAATTGTACCCAGTCGAGATGGCAGCTCTCGGCTATCCGGTTCACCGTGCCCAGGTGTGAGTTGACGAAAACACCGACGACCTCTACGGTTGCCTGGTGTTTCTTTAGCGCCGCTACTATCTTTTCCGCCCGCGCGGGAGTAACCTGGCGAGGACTCCGGGCGAACATGAAGCCGATAAAGTCGGCTCCGGCATCGGCCGCGGCTAGAGCATGTTCTTCTTTTTTAATACCGCAAATTTTAATTCTGGTCATGACATCAGTTCCTTTATCTTGCCGGGAATATCGTCGGCGGTAACCAGCGCTTCGCCGACCAGTACGGCATCTACCTTGCACTCCTTCATTTTCTTCATGTCTTCTTTGCTGCTGATGCCGCTCTCGCTGACCACGATATTTTCCTGCGGAATGAGCATTCGCAGTCGCCGGGTGGTATTGGTGTCCACTTTGAAGGTATTGAGGTTTCGGTTGTTGATGCCGATTATTTTAGCGTCGGCCATGAGCGCCGTGAAAAGGTCGTCCTCGTTGTGTACTTCGACTATGCAAAATAGACCGATGTTATGGCTTATCTCCAACAGTTCGCCAAGCTGTTCCTCGCTTAATATAGATGCTATCAGCAGCATTGCATCGGCGCCGGAAGCGGCCGATTCGTACACCTGGTATTCGTCGAATATAAAATCTTTGCGCAGTAAGGGGATATTGACCTTTTCCCGGATATCCACCAGGTATTTAAGCCTGCCCTGGAAGTAGGTCGACTCGGTCAGCACCGATATTGCCGCCGCGCCGTTCTGTGCATAGGTGGCGGCCAGCGCTACGGGGTCGAAGTCCTCGCGTAGTACCCCCTTTGAAGGCGAAGCCTTTTTCACCTCGGCAATAAGGCTGATTCCGCTGCCTGTCAGCGCGGCGGCGAAGTCGAGAGGTTTATACTGGGCGATACGCTCCTTCAAAGCGGATAGCGGAAGAAGGCGTTTTTTCTGCTCTACCTCCACCTTTTTATCGTTTACGATATTTTCCAGTATCCTTGCTATCATGATTGCCCCAGTCGCTGGCTAAGCTCCACCAGCTGATTAAATTTGCTGCTCGCCCGGCCGCTGTCGATGGCTGTTTCCGCCAGGCGGGCCGCCTTCTGAAGGTCTTCCGTAACGTTGCCGGCCACGAGCGCCGCGGCGGCGTTCATGACGACCGTATTGCGCAGGGCGCCGGCTTCGCCGTCGAGGATGCGCCGCATTGTTTCGGCGTTCTCTTTCGGAGTTCCGCCCATAATCTCCGACCTTTCTGCTGCCTCGAACCCGAATATTTCGGGCGCTATTTCATAAGGAGGTAACAGCATGTTCTCGCTGACGTCCCAGACCAGCGACATACCGCTGATGGATATTTCATCCAGGATGTCGCGTCCGTATATCACCAGCGAATGCTTCGTGCCGAGCCGGAAAAGCACCTCGGCAATCTTGTTTCCCAGTTCTTCGCTGGGAACTCCGAGCACCATGTGCTCTACCCGGGCGGGATTGGTCAGCGGGCCGAGGATATTGAACACGGTGCGTATGCCTATTTCCCGACGGGGCAGGGCGGCGTGCTTCATAGCCGGGTGGAAAACAGGCGCAAACATGAAGCCTATGCCCGCCGTCCCGATGCACTCGGCGACCGCCCCCGGCCCCAGTTCTATTTTAACCCCCAGCGCCTCCAGGATATCGGCGCTGCCGCACTGGCTGGAGGCGGCGCGGTTGCCGTGCTTGGCTACTTTAAGTCCAGCCCCCGCCGCCACGAAGGCCGCCGCTGTGGATATGTTGAAGCTCCCTGACCCGTCTCCCCCCGTCCCCACGATATCTATAGCCGGTCCTGTTATATTTACCGGGGTCGCTTTAGCCCGCATGACGCTGGCCAGCCCGGCAATCTCTTCCGATGTCTCGCCCTTGACGCGCAGAGAAGTCAGGAAGGCAGCTATCTGCGCCGGGGTGGCTTCCCCGCTCATTATCTCATCCATGGCACCGCCGGCTTCCTCGAAGCTCAAGGAACGCCCCTCGATTAGTGCGTTGATGGCTTCTTTAATCATTTTTCTTTTCCTTCCCTGGCTTGTTCATATGTTCGGCATAATACTTCAGTCCGGAAGATAATACGTCAGCAATGGCAACACCTGTATTTTTGGGCTGCTCTAACTTTTCAAGCTCCTGCCGTATCTTGTCCAGTTCGGTCATTAGTTGCTCGAATTTCTCTTCCTCTTTATTTTTGTCTTCAATTTGCGCCCATAGTACAAGTAAAGGAGAGATTAATCCTATCACAGCGATTAATAAAGCAACTCTAATTTCAACTTCTGGAGTAAAGAAAGCCAAAATTACAAAAACTACCACAAAAGTTATTATCATTACTGTGATACCGAGATATTTACTACGTTTCATTTTTTCACCCCTCCCCGGCGTTATCTTTCCCCACACATTATATGATAAATTTCAAAAAATTCCTCAATAAATCCTTTCCCACTTCCGTCATAATCGATTCCGGGTGGAACTGGACGCCTTCCACCGCGTGCTCGCGGTGGCGCAGTCCCATTATAATATCGTTGTCCGTCCAGGCGCTTACCTCGAGGCATTCCGGCAGTCTGTACCTCCTGGCCGCCAGAGAATGATAACGCACCGCCGGGAACGGGTTCGGCAGTCCCGTAAAGACTCCCTTGCCGTCGTGGTGTATCAGTGAAGTCTTGCCGTGCTTTATCTCTCCCGCATGGTCGACTATTCCCCCGTAGGCGTGGGCGATGCACTGGTGCCCCAAGCAGACTCCCAGTATCGGCAGCCTCCCCCCGAATCCCAGGATGACATCGTTGGATATTCCGGCGTCCATCGGCGTGCCCGGACCCGGCGAGATGACGATGCGTTCCGGTGCCATCTCTACTATGTCTTCCTTCGTTACTTTATCGTTCCTGACCACCTTTACCTCTCCTCCCAGTTCGCTGATGTACTGGTAGAGATTATAGGTAAAGCTGTCGTAGTTGTCTATGAGAAGTATCATCTTATCCTGCCTCCGCATTTTCGATTGCGGTCAGCAGCGCCTGCGCCTTGTTGAGGCTTTCCTGGTATTCTTTTTCCGGTACGCTGTCGGCGACGACGCCTCCCCCCGCCTGTACGTAGGCCACCCCATCCTTGATAACGATGGTGCGGATGGCGATAGCCGTGTCCATGTTGCCGGAGAAGTCGAAATAACCCACCGCCCCGGCGTAGGTGCCGCGCTTGTCCGGCTCCAGTTCCGCGATTATTTCCATGGCGCGTATCTTGGGAGCGCCGGAGACCGTGCCTGCCGGGAAGCAGGCGCGCATGGCGTCGAACTGCGTAAACCCGTCACGGAGCTTCCCCTGCACGTGCGATACCAGGTGCATTACGTGGGAGTATCGTTCGATGTCCATGAACTGGGTGACCTCAACCGTGCCCGGCTGGCTGATTCTGCCGACGTCGTTGCGGGCGAGGTCCACCAGCATGAGGTGCTCGGCGCGCTCTTTTTCGTCGTTTTTCAGCTCTACTTCAAGTGCTTTGTCCTCCCCGGCGTCATGCCCGCGGGGTCGCGTTCCGGCTATGGGGTGGTTGGAAACGATGCCGTCCTCGACGCGCACCAGGAGCTCCGGCGATGTGCCGACGATATAGAAGCCGCCGAGGTGCAGGAAATACATGTACGGCGAAGGATTTAGCGAGCGCAGCGCCCGGTAGATGGCGAAGGGGCTGGCGTCCGTGTGTCGCGATAGTCTCTGCGAGGGGACTACCTGGATAATATCGCCTTCATAGATGTGTTCCTTGGCGCGCTCCACCATGCTTTCGTATTCCGCCTTCGTCAGGTTGGACTTCATATGCGGTTTGGCCTTCGCGGGCGGCCTCTTTATTTCGGTGGCGACCGTGCTTTCCAGTCGCCGGGCGATTTCGTCTATCTTATCGATTGCATTTTTATATTCGGACTCTACGTCGCCGTCGAGGTGTACGTGCGAGACTACTTTAATGGTATGGGTGAGGTGGTCGAAGATGAGCAGGGTGTCCGCCAGCATCATGACGGACTCCGGCATGCCCACGGGGTCGTTATCCGGCGAGGGCAGCTTCTCGAAGTACCGCGCTACCTCGTAGCTCAAGTACCCCACCGCCCCGCCGTGAAAGCGCGGCAGGCCCTCTACCGCCACGGGTTGGTATTTACTAAATTCGTCCTCGATGAGCCGCAGGGGGTCGGTCGCTTTTTCCCCGCCGGTGCTGATGATGCCGGAGGGCTCCGTTCCCAGGAAGCTGTAGCGGGCGAGCCTTTCGCCCCCCTCCACGCTCTCCAGCAGGAACGAGTAGTCACCCCGTGCTATCTTCAGGTACGCGGACACCGGCGTGTCCAGGTCGGCCTTGATTTCTCTATAGACCGGCACCAGGTTGCCCTGCGCTTTCAGCTTTTTTACTTCTTCCAATGTCGGGTAATACATCTCTTCTCCAAATAAAAAACCCCCGTCCCTGGGAAGGGACGGGGGCTAAATCCGCGGTGCCACCCTTCTTGACCGAAATAATAGAAGCTGGTCCACTCTGTCGGGTACGGCCCCGCAATCTTACAGGACGATACCCCGGGATTCTTTAACGCTTCCCTGGCGGCAAAGCCTACTTATCTCGCGATGTTCGGTTTGCGGCTCCCGGGTCCATTCGGCTCCCGCGCTGGCATCGGCTCACACCTTACCCGACTCTCTGAAACCCCGCTCCGGAGCTTACTACTCCCGTTCACAGCCTTTACATAATTTTGTTAATATTTAAATTTATCATGGCGTGAAATGTTTGTCAAGAGTGAGGGAGTAAAGGTAGTGTATCAATTTGAAATTAACAATCCGAAACCATTACTCCTTTTGTTCAATCTCTTCCAATGCATGTTCTTTACGTTGTAACTCAACCCAAGCTATAAATCTTTCCCATTGTGCCCAACTGAGGTAAAGGGATAAACTTGGATAATGCTTACCAGAGGGATATTCAAATTGTAATGTAACCCCAGTATTTGAGTAATGTGCTTTCAACTTTTCATTCCAAGATGTTTTTCCTACTTCCAGATTTTGCACTAATAACCTCCTTAACTATTCGGCCTATTTTATAGCCAACTTTACGATTTCTTCGATAGCCCAGATATGATTACTTACCCCTGCTGCCATTGCTGGCGTTCTGTGATATAGATTAGCAAATGTCTTGTAAGTCTTGATTAATCTATGACATTATTTTAACTTTGGAAATTTAGGTGTAATTCTTGGAAATTTTGGAGAAACACGAAGTGATTTAGGACTTATACGTGGAATTTTCGGGCTGATTTTGGGGTATTTAGGAGTAATTCTCGGTGTGCTTCTAGGGGTTTCTTCCTCTATATAATTCATCTGATATAACTCCTAATATCTCCTCCTGAGATATAAAACCTGTAATGCTACTCCGAGAATTACAAAAATCCAGCCAAAACCAGATTTGAATATAAATACAGCAATGAAACCAAGAACGATACAAATAGCAGGAACACATTTGGCTATTACACTAATGTTAAATTTCATTATACTACTAACATTTCTCCTATTTGTATTATAGTATCATTGTCAAATTACCGCCTCTTCCCTCCCCCCAATCTTACATATCTTTTCCCACCCGTGCCGCCCTGTATCATCCTTCGCTTATCCCTAAGATTTCCCCACCAAGTTTCCCCCTTTGAAAAAGGGGGACTAAAGGGGATTTCTGATAGCTTAGCCCGCTAGGAGTCTGTCCGAGTAATAGCTTCAGTCAGGCATAACGGGTTATAATTGGGGCGAGTCTATGTAAGGGAGACGCCTATGAGCAAGACCTTTCGCCCCTATGAACCCTACCAGGATTTCCTCAT